>Ga0315532_1000413_pt1 | contig 34812 bp, 19 predicted proteins | sample SalMarWE160370MG_FD_203082 | JGI IMG/M metagenome (GOLD analysis project Ga0315532, IMG submission 203082) | Salt marsh sediment microbial communities from the Plum Island Ecosystem LTER, Massachusetts, United States - Salt Marsh Sediment WE1603-70 ...
CTTGATCTCAACGTATATTCGAATTTCTTCAAAAATGAAGTGCGGGGCAGGCTAAAGAATGCCACTGTTATGGAAAGTTACAGGTTTTGCGCTACTCCTTTCTGCGCAATGGAAGAAGGAAGAAAAGCAAAAGCAGACAAAGTCTTGTACGGAGTACTTAGCAACATGCCTAAAGGCAAAACTTTGATTGAAATAAAGGAGATTTCAACAGAGACCGGTATCATTAATTATTCGACACAAAAATCTGTTCACTCTCTTAATAATATCGAAAAACTTCTCGAAGATTTCGCCGAAGCCTACGCGGAGAAAAAACAAATATACGAGTTACCCGAATACAAAATAGAAACCTGGAGAGAGAACGTTAGTTCTTTCTTTTCCTTTCGGGCTGGATATTTTTATACTCTTGGAGATAGTTCTTACATAACCTCGGAAGATGAAACCAGAGTGGATAAAGTTTTTGACTTAGATATCAGTTATATGTATTTCCTTTCTCCTCACATTGCCACAGAAATATTAATAAGAACACAACATATTGATAGAGGTACTCAAATTTATTTCCCTTTTTACTATATTAGTGATGCAAGGGCAAATCATTCTTTTTTCATAGGAGGAGGCCCCGGGTTCGGGTTCGGCCCATCCTACAGAAGAGATGGTTTGACTTTTATCGCAGCCGGCGGAATAATGCTCTTCAAACATTACGACTTCAGTTACATAATAGGGGGAAGGTATTCACGTATTATAGACTATCCTTATTACGATTCGGGAATAGGACTATATGTGGGTTTTGCCTGGAATAGGGAATAAAATACCGGAGCAAAAAGCTTAAATTACTTTCTTTTTTGATAGTATATTCGTTTTTCGACATCCGCCTATTAAAGAAACCGAAAACAATCGGCTGTTTCTCTTCTTGACTTAATCACGTAAAGCCTTAATTTTAGATTATGACAAACACGAATTATAATTCAAAACCAGAATTCACATACTGCCCAATATGCGGCAAAAAACTAAAGAACAATCTTATTGAAGGAAAAAAGCGAAAAAACTGCCATTCCTGCGGATTCATTGACTACAAAAATCCCCTTCCCTGCGTATCAATCATAGGAATAAAAGAAGATAAAATTGCTCTCATAAAAAGAGGAATAGAACCTTCAAAAGGCACGTGGGCACCTCCTTCCGGATTTATGGAATACGGAGAAAAACCGGAAGAAACAGCTCTAAGGGAACTTTATGAAGAAACTTCCTTGAAAGGAGAAATAATAGAATTGCTCGGTGTGCATTCCCAGGATACCAAAATTTACGGCAGTCTGGTTGTAATAATTTTTCTTGTTAAAATAACAGAAGGTAAAATCCGCGCGGGTGATGATGCCCAGGATGCTAAATTTTTTGATATAAAAGAAATTCCTAAAATAAAATACGAATTTTATAATACTGCAATAAAAAAAACCAAAAAGCAAATGATAAAAACATAAAATCGAACAACCTTTGATAATGAAATTTATTATTACTCACAAAAAAATAATAGAAAAAAAAGAATATAAATAAAAGTAGCCGGGAGGTAAATATGGCGAATCTTTCTACGGTATATATGGGTATTGAATTAAAGAACCCTTTAATTGTTGCAAGTTGTGATTTGACCGCCAATATCGAAAACATAAAAAAATGCGAGAAAGCCGGTGCGGGAGCAGTTGTCCTGAAATCTCTTTTCGAAGAACAAATCGAAACGGAAACCAAAAAATTGATAGACAACAGCTGGTTAACCGGTCATACAGAGGCGTTTGAATATGTCCGGGGAATGAGCATGGCTAACGGTCCGGATATATACCTTGATTTAATATCGGAAGCAAAAAAAGAAACTTCAATTCCAATAATCGCGAGCCTCAATTGTATATCTCCCAAATGGTGGATTGATTATGCAAAACAGTTAGAGATATCAGGCGCGGACGCTCTCGAACTCAATATTTCGCTGCTCCCGAGTAACTTAGAAAGAAGCAGCGAAGAAATAGAGCGCGTATATATAGACATTTTAGAAGGAGTGTTGGAGGAAATCAACTTACCTGTAGCGGTTAAAATTGGACATTACTTCACATCCATGGCAAAAATATTTAATGATATGTCAAAAAAAGGGGCAAGAGGTTTAGTTTTGTTTAACCGTTTCTATCAGCTTGACATAGATATCGAAAATCTTAAGCTAATAGCAGGTAACCCTCTAAGTTCTCCCAATGAAATTAGCAACAGTCTAAGATGGATTGCTCTTTTATCTGACCGCATAACTTGCGATTTTGTTGCAACTACCGGTATCTATTCAGGAAAAGATGTCATAAAACAAATTTTAGCCGGAGCAAAAGCTGTAGAAATCTGCTCCACATTATATAAAAACGGCATTGACCACATAAAAAAAATCTTAGAAGGAATCGAAAGTTGGATGGATAAAAACAACTACAAAAACATTGATGACTTCAGAGGAAAACTCAGTAAAAAAGAAGAAGACAATCCTGAACTTTATGATAGACTTCAATACATCAATGCGTTAAATAAATAAATTAAAAAAAATTACCACAGAGAACACAGAGCCCCACTTCTCCATTTAAATTACGTTTGTTTAAAACCCATCCCAACACCACCAACAATAGCTATGGATTAATGCTGGCACATATAACTTTTATCTATATTTTTTTATCAAATAACAACAAAATTTGGGGTGGTTGGGCTATCTTTGTTTATCCGCGGCAAATTTATGTGTTGTGTGTTGGGATTTATTAAAAACAAGAAAAAGCTTGTGTTAATCTCGTGTAATCTGTGGTTAAGATTTAGTGGCTTCTATATTTCGAGAGTCATCAAGTCCTTCGCTAAAAGAATCTCTCCTTCATATCCGGAAATTCTAACCTCTGCTTCAATTTCTTCCTCTTTCATTCCTGCAACTTCAGGATAAAAATGCGTAAGTAATAATTTTCTTACCGTAGCCTCCACGGCAACCTTCCCCGCTTCAAAAGTGGTTAAATGCCCGGGGGCTGGCTTATTCATAGGATAAGAACTTTCCAATATCAATAAATCGGCTTTACGAGAAAGACAGGTTAAAGCATCCGATAAACCACCGTCAGCTCCGTAAGCGACAACCCTGCCGCCAATATTCCACCTGTAACCAAGAGTAGGTTCAAAATGATCCATCTTTTCCGTTTTCAACAAACAATTCTTAATTTTAATTTCACTATCAGCAGGACAAGAAATAAATTCCAGAGGAAAATCACATTTTAGATAAGGCGCAAAATCCAGATGCATATCGAGGTAATCCCGAACACTCTCGGGACCATAAATGAACAAAGGTTTACTTCTTTCAAAACCGGGAGTATATTTTAAGGCGAGAATTAAAGGGATAAGAGCCCCGATATGATCAGGATGAGTATGACTCATAAAAATCCTATCTATATCTTTATATGATTCCCGGGCTTCGGATAGGCGAAAAAGAGCTCCTTCGCCTATATCTACGAGCCAATTTTCTTCCAAATCAGGGAGATAAAAGAAATATGAAGACGGATATCTTTCAAAAGACGGGACGCAGGATCCCGAACCCAAAATAGTAATTTTAAAAGAAAAAGAATTCTTTTTGTCGGTCAAACTACGTTAAGTTTTTTTTCATCTCAGAGAGTTTCGCGTAATGTTTTCTCTCTTCCGCAATTATTTTCTCTATCAAACTTTTTTTATCCTCGGATACAAATTTCTCGACTTCATGATAATAAAGAATCGAATCCAGCTCTCTCTGCATAGCAAATTTAATGGCAGAAGAAACATCTTTTACTTCTTTTTCCTGTACTTTTAACTGCTCTTCAGTGAAGATTATATTGTCAATATAATATCTCAAGTAATCAAAATACTCATCAGAATAGTTATCAAAAGACACATCTTTAGTTATCCCGGAGAGCAAACCGGTAAAAATTTCCTTATGCTTCATTTCTTCATCCGCAAGATAATTAAATATCTTTTTTGTCTCTTCATGCTCCACCAGGTTACTCGCAAACCGATAAAATTTCTCGCCGTTTTCCTCGATCCTTATAGCAAATTTAAAAATTTCCTTCGCTTCAAAAATTGCCACTTAGCCTCCCGTAGATTTTAATGCTTCCTAATCTATCTTATTTAACTCCTCATCTATAGCATCTCTATTAAAACCAACTATTACTTTATCTTTAATAACAATCTGAGGAACTCCCATCTGTCCGGACTTTTCAACCATCTCTCTGGCCGCCTCTCTATTTACAGAAACATCCTTTTCCTCAAATTCAATTCCTTTTTGATTTAAATAATCTTTAACCAAATTACAATAAGGACAGCTGGGTGTTGAATAAACTATTATTTTAGACATCCTTCCTCCTTTTTATATAATATTAAGATGAAAAAGATTTTTGTCCACCCTAAAAAAAGAGATGCTCATCCTCAGGATAAACATCTAAAAATACTGCCATCCTTTATCTTTTAAACCTAAAGATGACGTTCTATTTCTCCCTTGTTTTCCTTAAACTTCGCTTTATAGAATACAGATTTTCTGCCAAAACAAAAACCAAGACTCTCATAAAAAGAGATCATCTCGAGATCTACATTCCGCTCTTTTATCGCCTGTTCTGTAGGAAGATACCTTATCTCTCCTTTCTTAACATCCTGAACGGTAACTCCGCTAATTCCGTTAAGCAAGAGAACCACCGCTCCGGCACCAGCTTCCATACCAAAATTTACGTCGAAAGCGGAAGATTTTCCGGAACGAACAAGATGCTCAGGTTTGACGTCGCGAACCTCAGGCACCTCGTACAATCCCGGGACAAACATTCCCTGCTCTTTCATAAACTTTTTTATTTCCGGATCTTCTCTCAATCTTTTTTCTAACTGGCGCCGAACGTATCTACCGGCTCCGGCTAATTTTTTATGTCCAAAAGCATCCACTCCAAGACTCTCATCAACTATTTCTCCCCCGGACGTGTCCTTCATCCCCTCCGCGACAACGACTGTATAGGTACCCGCATTTACATCACTATCGATTATTCTCCTCATATAATTCTTTTTTAGATGCTCGTAAATAACATCGAAATCTACCAGTACCTCCGGTATTAAAATACAATCAGCATCAGCACCCACACCTCCTCTAAATGCCGTATGTCCGGCATACCGCCCGAAAACCTCAATTACCATCACCCTGTTGTGGCTTTGCCCCGTGGTTTTAAGATCGGAAACAAAACCTGAAACCCTGCTGATGGCGGAATCTGCTCCGACAGAATAAGTCTGGAGGTCAAGATCCATTGTTTTCGGCGCATGAACACAGGGTATACCCTGCTCCGATAAATCTACTACCACACTGCCCGTATCATCGCCACCGGAGATAACCAGACCACCTATATTGAATTTTTTAAGGCCTTCTTTTATTCTTTTATATTTATCCTCACTCTGTATATTTTTTATTTTCACTCTGGAGTGCCCGGCTTCCGAACCTGCAAGAGTGGGGTTTATGGTATCAACTCTCCTCTCGTCCAACTTAGTTAGCTTTTCCATATCTATAAGATTATACAACCCCGCGTAACCATTTGGAATAACATAGGCAGAAACACCGTTTGCCATAGCCATAAAAGCGGCACCTCGAACAACTGCATTCAAACCACCGCAGTCTCCACCGCTAGTTATAATTCCGATATTTTTTATCTCAGACATTTATTTTCTCCTCTTTTGCTTTTTTAAATAACGAGTGTTTACATAGATGCGAAAACTAACCGTCAAGCCGAACCAGTCGGCTTGACGCAAAACGCATCATTTAAAGCAACTACCGCCCTATTATAATCTTCTCTTTTAATTACAAACTGCATATTAACCTGCTGTAAGGATTGTGAAACACACTCAACATTGACCTTATTTTCCGCCAACAATTTCGTAGTTTTTTCAAGAATACCAGGACTTGCGATATTGGTTCCGACCACACACAAAACAGCTACTTTCTTAACGGTAATTCTATAGTATTTCTCTTTCAATTCGTTTATTAATTCGTCGCTTGAATCCTTCTCCCATATCACCATCGATATGCTATTCGCATCCGTTGCTTTCAAAATATAACTAACTTTATATTTTTTGAGAATTTTCATTATCTCAAGGTCAGCTCCAACTTCACCAACCATAAGAGGATCATGAACTTCTACAACAACTACTTTATCACTGCCGGATATTACTTCCACTCTTGATTTTTCGCCTACATAATCTTTCGAAATAAGAGTTCCCTCATGTTCAGGCTCAAAAGTATTTTTTATCCTGATACTTATTCCTGCCATTTCGATGGGTTTGGACGCCTTCGGATGAATCGCTTCCATCCCTATATCTGCAAGCTGATCCGCTACATTAAAATTAGTAAGTCCAACCGGAATTGCTTTATCCTTTCCTACGACTTTAGGATCCGCGGAAGAAAGATGAAATTCCTTATGAATCACCGCCTCGGAAGCGCCAACCTCAACTGCCACCTTACTGAAAGTAACCTCGGAATAACCTCTATCGAATTCCCTCATAATTCCTTCCGTTCCCTTCGTGTATCCGGTAACAATGGCTAAGGTTTGAGAGAAATTTATTCCTTTTAATATTTTATGTATTCTTTCGTCAATGCTCAACAATTCGGAATCTTTAAAACCACATAAATCGACGAAAGTAGAATTAATATTATTGTTTTCAAGAATATTTACCGAGTTGAAAGCCGATTGAGCTTCTCCTATGGAAGCTAAAACTTCGCGCGCTGCAAGTAAAATACTATCTTTGTCAAGATAACCTGAAGCTAAAACGTTAGCCATATTATGGAGATAATTTCTGGCTTCCTGGATACGATTTTTTATAAAATTATCGGCGACTTCAAGATCCAATCCAATATCGATAAAATCTCTATTTATTTTTAGGAGTTTCCGAAGTACTGCCTCCAGAGTTTCGTCGTAATTTCTCTGCCCCGCAAATTCTTCATAAACACCGGGTTCTCCGGTCTTCTTATGCTCCAGAAGCCAATTTGTTACATTGGCGTAAGCAGATACCACAAAAATCCTGTTGTAATAATCTCCTTCCCTGCGGTCACCAATAATTACATTTTTTAGTACATCCTGGAATTTCGACATTGAAACTCCACCAATTTTTTCAACAGTTAACATCAGTCCTCCATTAAAAATTAGGATACACAAAATAACTTTGTTGTCAAGAGCCACATCACCACCCTACCCCCATCTCCCCCAGCTATCAGCTTACCGCTATCGGCTTTCCGCTAAACCCAACACAACCCCTCAAATTTTAACTACAAGATTACCACACCACACATAAAACTAAGAGGAACAACAAATCACACAAATAACACGATTATTTTTGTTTTTTTTTACCCGAAATTCCAAACTCGAAACCCGAAACTATAAACAGCCACGGATTGACACGGATATTATTCCTTCTGTAATTCTCAATCTGCAATTTCCAATTAGGCATTCGTATGTCTCTTCATTTCATTCCACCCGTAAACCCGCGTTAATAGATATTTCGAATGTACGATAATCCGGATTGGAGGAAATGTCGTATTTCCCGTTTCCGTCGAAGAAAATAGGACCCCTACTAACATAGATATCAAGACCACTTATCTTTTTTTCCTGAGAAGCCTCTCCATACGCATTCTCATAACCAAAAAATATTCTGCCTTTTATCCCATCTTTCGGAATAAAACTCAAACCAGTCTCAAATCCAATTACCTGATATTTGATTTCTCCCGCGCTGGATATAAAAGGTTCAAGCCCTTCTCTATAAGCCCAGAATATTTCCTGGTAAAGATTTACGATATCTATCACCCTCTCTTCTCCCCTGACTGCAAATCTATTTTCGGTAGTAGCTGTGGGAAGAGAATCCGGGATACGCAGTTCATATCTTCTGTTCTGATACTTAAGTGATGCTTTTCCTTTTCCCGTAAATAAATATGTGGTATTTAAGCCGAAAGTTCTATCTTTTCTTGTTCTGTATTGAATCAGGGTGTCACCAACTGAGTCTTCTGATGTTGGTCGTAGGAATCTATAAAGCCCATCCCCATCTAAATTTGAGTATTCTCCGGTTACGGAAAGAGGAGTCAGGGGAGCCCACATTATATTCAGCCGTTCTCTTTCTTCCTTATTATCCTGGGTCTTTACATCATCGTAGTTCAATGAGTAGCTTTTCCTCCATTCCTTTATTGCTCCTATGCTGAAAATTTTATTACGAAGTCTTGTGTTAATATTATGGATCTGAGAATTTTGAAATATCGTACCTGTGGTGAGGCTTTTCGATCTACTAAAACTCGGATTATAAGACAGAACAAGCCATTTGACAAGATACCCGTCGAATCTAAAAGAGCCCGTTTCTCTACGTCCCGGTTCATCCTCATTACCGGGATTTCGTCTAATTGACTGAATGGTATATCGTCCTGTTGACCTGAATACTTCAAGGGGAGAAAGATTATAATTAGATATAAGAACCGTGATAGGAGAATAAAGGTCAGACCTCTTTACCTCGGCTGAACTTGAAACACTTATTCCTCTTCTTGGTGTGAACCAGATTTTCCCTTCTCCGTTTGTTTCCCTGAAGTCTCCTGTTCCGTAAGAACTTGTTATACTCATGCCGTAAGACTGCTTGCTGAAATCAATACCACCGCCAATTTTATAAATGTCCAGAGAATCCCTCGTCTCATAATCGAGATTACCGCTTAGATTAATCTCTTCGAATTTATGCTTTGCCAGCAAACTATGAGAAGAAAAATAGTTAAATCCCTGGTATCTCTTATAATTATACTGGAAATTGTGTAAATTTACCTGGAGCATTCTATCATTTTCACTATTTCTTTCCCTGTAAGAAGAAGTTATCTTAAGTTCGGAACGAGGTGTTACTCTAGCGTTTACGATAATTTCTTCACCCGGTTCAAGACCTTTTCCAATTACGTTAAATTCATCGCCCGTTGCGATATAACTGCCTCCGATATCAAAGATACCTTTTCTCATTCCTCCGTCTACTCTTAAACCTTTCGCGCCGTCTCCGTCATCTGCTCCCTCGATTTTCAGGTTTAAATCTTCGGTTCCGATATTTGTGTTTAATGAATATCCGCCCGTATTTATTCCGCTTCCACCTACAGATAAAACATTAAAGGGTTTCACGGAAATTTTCCCACCTGCAAGAGATTTTCCTTCTTCTCCTTCATGTTCATATTCCACTTCCATTGCTTCCTCGGGATATAAAATTTTGTTTATCAATGTTATTCTTCCGATAGTATAGTCTATGCGGTAATCAGTTCCCTTCTCCAGTTTTTTAAGATCTAATCCTATTCCAATCCTTACAATCTCAGTATTTCTTATTACGGGAGAATTAGCCAACTGGAAAGGTCCGGAAGTTCCATCTCCCTGAATTGTTTCCTTCGCGGATACCCCTCTTGGAAACGAATAAAAGCCTTCTCCGTCTAATTTAGAAGAATTCATTCCTAATTTTGCTCCTCTTATGTGTTTATTCTGAATAAGAAGTCCACCCAGTGATATAGGAATATCGCCCATGGAGCCCTCTACATGTTCTCCTTTAACGTTAAAAAAAGCCATATTTTCTTCTTCCCTTCTTCCCTGGTAAGCTTCCCCTTCAATATCTAAATCGCCTTTTATCTTTCCGTCCACATTGAGCTGTAAAACGTTGTTTCTAAGAGTAAAAGGATAAAACTCCGGAGGTGTAGAACCTTCCAGCAAATACTTTCCCTGGTAAAAAAAAGTACTTCTTCCACTTACGTTAATATATGTCGTATCATTTTCAGCAGATAAAAGCAATAACAAAAAAAACATCTTTTTTAATTAGCCACTGATTTACACTGATTAACCTTCCAACCTACCCAAAATCTTTTTGAATTTTAATAGCACGCAGATCTTCGCAGATATACGCAGATTAACACCCATCCCCACCGGTTCTTTTTTGTTTTTTAAACAATTTAATAAATCCTGCTTATCCGCCTGCCCTGTAGGGAGAAACGACCGTACCAGGGCGTTCATCCGCGTCCAACTTTTAAATAGCACGCAGATTGACTCAGATATACGCAGATTAATACCCTTCCCACCTGTTCTTTTTTGTTTTTTAAACAATATAATAAATCCTGTAAATCTGCGTTCATCTGCGTCCCATTCTGTTTTTTAATTTGCATTTTCAATCATACTATACCCTATACCCTCATTACTATACCCTTCAATCTATACCCTCATTACTATACCCTATATTGTACTTTCTCAGCGTGCTGTCTTCAAATATAAATAAATTTTTCCCTTCTGTTGTGGAAAATGTCCCTTCAAAACACCCGATTTTTTCAAGATTCTGGTCATACAGGAATGTAGTGCTGTCGGCGGATATGCTGACGTATTTATCAACGGAAATTGTTTTTCCCTCTTCTAATTCAATCATTTGAATAAAATCTCCATATTCCGAGAAAACAGAAATTCTATTTTTTTCAAGAATATACACTTTACCGCTTGAAACATCTATATCCAGTGGGTTATTAATAAAACCCACCCCATCGCCGAAATTTCCAAATGAGTACAAAAGAGACTCTTTTCCATAAACATCTATTTTATATCTTAAGGGGTCTAAAATAAATAATCTTTCATTAGAAATAGCAATTGAAGCCGGCTCTTCCGTTTCGATTTCCCTTTCATATAGATAATTTCCATCTCTGTCGAAAATCTTTATATTTCTGGAACCGTAATCCAGAATATAAAGCCTACCATTTTCAATATCCATAGAAATGGGTTCTACAAGCTCTCCGCTTTCCATTCCGAACGTTCCGAATTGAATAATTCCATTTCCTTCTCTTAAGATTTTATGACCGCAGAGAAAATAAGTATAATTTGCAAATGTTTTTAATTCAATGATTTCTTCCGAAGATACAGATACTTCTAACTTTTCGGCAAGCTTAACCTTAAGGGGATTGACAATTGAGAAAAGCAAAAAAATAATACTCATATTCTTTTTAATAGCACGCAGATCTTCGCAGATTTACGCAGATTGCCACTCCTCCCCATTATTTCTTGTTTATTTTTAAAACAGCTTAAAATTAAATCCTTTAAATTTGTATTCATCTGCCTTCCATTCATTTTCTAAGATTATCAAAAGCCTTACGCTTTATTTCGGGCTTTGAACCAAAGTTCAAAAGTAAGCCGACTTCAATGTCTGTGGCTTTCAAATAGTTTAACAATTGAGCTTCGTGTTCTTTTAATAAACACTTTGCGGCCTTAATTTCTACTATTACACTGTTATCTACTAAAATATCAGCGAAGTATTCACCCACTATTTTACCTTTATATTCAACTTTTACCGGAATCTGAGTATTAGCATTAATTCCAACTTCATTAAATTCAATCATCATAGCATTCTCGTAAACTTTTTCTAAAAAACCATAGCCCAGTTCATTATAAACTTTATAAAAAATTTCTATAATTTTATCTGTCAGATTCTTATGTTTAAACACTCTAGCTTTCATATCGTTTTTTTAAATTAAAACAAAATTTAATCCTGATAATCTGCGTTCATCTGCGTCCCATTCCAATTGCTTTTTTTATCCGTGTTCATCCGTGGCTAAATAACCGGGGTGGGGTGTGGTATTTTAAAATCCATAAAATCTGCGTTCATCTGCGTCCCATTCCCCTCACCATTTCCATCCAATCGAGATATTATGATTACCTTTTATTTCTTCTCTTGTCGAGTATGCATAGTCGAAGTACAAGTGTTCTGAGTTGAAACCCATACCAAAGGCGATATTTTTATCTTCGACTCCGAATCTAAGAGGAAGAATTCCCGCGACACTCCATTCTAACCCCGCGTAATATACAGGATCGATATCTCTGGAAATAACTTTATCGACTCTTCCCGAGACAATTATTCCTTTTTCAAACCATCCCTCACCCCGGAGGAGCGTAAAACCAAGAAGCGCGGAACTAACGGGCAGCAAATCTTCATTTATTCCTCCGCTCCATCTTATTCCAGTATTGAGTATATCCCTGAAAGCTAATCCCCCGAAGAAAATCTTATTCTGGTAATATCCTCCGATATCGGCACTTATTCCTGTACCGGAGTATTGATATAGAAGCATATCTATGAATTTCCCGTTTATCCCTATACCAAAGTCTTTTATCCTTTTTGAAAGTGAAAGGGTATAACAGGATGCTCTATATGAAGCACTGCCCCTATACACTATTTCAGGATAATTGGTCCCCGGGATTGTGTCCGCTCCTGCTTCGGTTATCGGTATATCAGCCGTTGCAATCCTCATGAATGAAAAGGCGGTAGTGAAAGACAGTGGTTTTATTGTTGTACCAAGGGTAAAATAATCATAAGTTGTACCAAAATCCAATTCCGTATGTTGATAAAGAATATCGGAGTTAAAAATAAAAGGTAATCCGCCGGGATTATAATAAATGTTCGTAATTTCTCCTCCGATATAAGTATTTCCCCTGCCGATATTTGCCGCCCCGGCACCCAGGGAGAGTAAATCGAGCTGAACGTAGGAAAGAAGCGAACATGGGAGAAAGAGCAGACTAAAGATAATTGTAAATTGTAAATTAGAAATTTTAAATTTTAATTTTTTCATTTTCCCTCCTTTTTAATTAGCCACTGATTTACACTGAAATACACTGATTACCCAACTACCCATCCCAAATTTATTTTCTTTTTTAATTGGCCACTGATTTTCACTAAAATACACTGATCCCATCCCAACTCCATTTTTTGTCTTTTTTAAAACAACAAAATATTTTTTTAATCCGTGTTTATCCGTGTTCATCCGTGGCTAAATAACCTTGGGTTGGGTGTGGCTATTATCAATTTTTAAACCTAAAAGATTTTTTTTGAAATCAGTGCACATCCGTGTTCATCCGTGGCAATATACCCGGGGTGGGGTGTGGCATTTCAAATCCATTAAATCTGCGTTCATCTGCGTCCCATTATCATCAACTTCCAATCTTCATTTTTTGTTTTTCGTTTTGAAATCTACAATTTTCAATATTCAATTTCCAATTTACAATTGATCATCGTCTATAAACGATGATCTTCGTTCTCTCCTCATCTTTTTCCGCTCCGTCTTTTGCTCTCACAAGCACGTTATAAACTCCATTTCGCACTTCCTCGCCGTCGGTATTTCTTCCGTTCCAGGTTACTTCATTTATCCCCGCGAAACCGGTTATGGCAGTTTCCCAGAGTAAAGTTCCGGTAAGTGAATATATTCTTATTTCTATTTCGCAGTCCCTGCTTACCACAACTCTTATATTTGAAAATTCCCTGTCCGGATCACATGGATTTGGATACGGAACACATTCCTGAATGGAAAGAGCTTCCTGACGGGTTTTGCCGATGCTCGAAAGAACCGGGAAGCGAACGGAAAATGGGAATCTTAAGACCTGAACCCTATCGTTATTCATGTCCGCGACATATAGTCTTTCATGATTTACCGCGATTCCTTCCGGTTTATTGAATTCTCCGCATCCTTTACCCTTTTTTCCGTATTTAAATAGATGATTACCATATGAATCGAAACATCTTATTCTATCATTATTTCGGTCAGTTACCCATATATATCCACGGTAATCTACTTCTACATCCGAAGGCTTATTGAATCCTGTAATTTCCATAAGTATATTCCCGTCTAAATCATATTTTCTAACCGTATTGTTATTAATCAGGCATGTATAGACGTTTCCTTCCTTATCGAACGATATACCTTCAGGATGATGATAACAGCGCAATTTTCTATCCGTTATGTTTATTTCTGTTATTTTATTGAAGAGTGAATCGTATAGGATAACCTTATCGGCAGTCTGATCCGCGACTCCGATTAACACCTTTCCACCTCTCACACCACCAGCTAACCGCGTTCCGCTATCCGCTAACCGCATTGCATCCACACCATCAGGACCTTTTAGTTTTTTTATCGAACGTATATATTCCTGTGACTGGTCAAATTCTGTGATTTCTTTTCTTACCTGTTCCGATATAAGGATATTATTCCATGGTGTAACCACCACATCATTCGGTACGTATCTGTCCGGTATTTCGTATATCAGGTTCCCGAACGGGTCGAATTTTTTAACCATATCCCTGCATCGTAGTTTCTTGCCCCCTTCTCTATCCGTCGCGTAAATATTCCCCTGAATATCATAATCGACACCTTCGGGCTTATGCAGAGGTATATCGAATTCGCAAATAAGACCACCTTTCCAGAGAATTACCTCATCGATTGCTTCATTCCCTCCAAGATCAGTGGCTCTTAGTCTTACTGTCAGGATATTCCCGGATATATCGGAAACGTCCAGTTTCCCTAAAATAGAGTCTTCTACTTCTTCTTCCGATATAGTAATCGTATTCCAGTCTGCAGGATCTATCCCCTCTCCGTATTCAAGTATATATTCTTTAAAGTTCTTATCTTTGGCCGTTCCTATTATCGTTATTTCATCACTAACAAGTGTCGAATCGAGAGGAGATATTATTATCGCAACAGGTTTTGTATCATCTAAGTCATAATATTTGGAATTAAAGGGTTCTTCATTTAGAACATTATCCAGCGCCCGGTAATCTATTCTATAGCTTCCGTCTTCTCCGGATATTGTAAACATCGTACTGTCTCCCTCGGTTGTAGCCGTAAACTGCAAGCTATCAGCTGAAAGCTTCGTGACTGTATATTTTAATTCTTTTACTCCGGACGCAACCTCACTCGATATTGGGTCTTCCCCGGTCAGAATAAGAGGGGTATTTGAAGAGATTAGCACTCGCCCTAAGCTGTCCCCAGGTAGTACATAGCTAGGCGAACCTGTGACAAGCTGGGAGAGTGGGTGAGTCTCATCGACCCGCAGTTCCTTTGAATTGACATCTTCTCTATTTCCCGCTTTATCAACAGAATAATACTCTACAGTATGAGTACCTTCATCTTCAATGTTGAACTCAATGCGGTCAGCGGAAGGCGGATAGCGGTTAGCGATCCACCCTGCTCCGTCTACCTGATAATATATACTATCCACCCCCGATATATCATCACTCACCTCAAAACCGAGGGGTGTCTGGGAGATGATGTAAAGCTGTGAGCTGTCAGCTGATGGCTGATAGCTGGGGCTGCCGGGGATGAGGGTGGTAACCGGTGGTTCACAATCGAGAGCAACCACAGTATCCTTCGGCGATTCAGTATTACCAAGATTATCTTCCGAGTAATAGGATATGATATATCTGTAATATGGGGGAGTGTATGGAATATTAAAACTACCAATAACCTCTATCCATGACTGCACTGTATCACCTGTAAGTGAAGAAACCGCGTAGAAAGAATGCGCAACCCCGCAAGTATCAAAAGCCTCGATACTAATATCTGTCTGGGGTGAAATATAAAGAGTATCGTTATACATCTTCTTAGGTTCGCTAAATAAGAGGCTAGATATTGGCGAAGAATCATCTACAGTTAATTCTTTAGATTTTATATCTTCTCTATTTCCCAAATTATCTACCGAATAATACTCGAGAATATGAGTTCCTTCATCAGCCAAATCGAACTCTCCTCCGGTATAAGTACTCCATGTTCCACTGTCAATACGGTAATAAGTCGTATCGATACCACAGCCTTCTTCATCTGTTTCTAGGATTAAAGGGGTCTGGGAGGTCACATAGAGCGGTTCAGCGGTTAGCGGAAAGCGGGGTATTCCGATATTGAGGGCAGTAATTGGCGCAGTATTATCTACAATTAATTCCTTCGATTCTACTTCTTCTTTATTTCCTGCTATATCTACCGAATAATACTCAACAGTATTAGTTCCTTCGGTACTTATATTAAATATATCGATATAAACATTCCAGGTACCGCTGTTAATGCGATAATAAACAGTATCCAACCCTGAAGCAACTCCATTTACAATCGGATCCTCCGCTGTTATTTCTATAGGTGTTTGGGAGGTAATGTATAGCGGTGAGCTGGAAGCGTCGAGCGGATAGCGAGGGGTGTGAATGCTGAGTTGGGAAACCGGTTTCGTATTATCAACTTTGAAATTAACTTCGACTGGATTTAGATCGGACGAGGAAGTATTCCAGTTATTTCCCGCTTTATCTTCTGCCCTTACTGTTAGATTATATTCACCGTCTTCAGTATTCCCACTGTCCCATAGCCCTTCATACACTCCATTAAGCGAATCTCCTTCTATCCTTGTAATCTCATTATATGAAAGCGCATCTATCCCGTATTCAACTTTTTTAACTCCACTAACGTCATCCGTAACTCTTGCTCTTACCGCCAGGTTTTGTGAATAATACTCATCTTCGTCGGGAGATATTATCTCCGTTATAAGAGGTGATATAACATCCAATATTATTATATTATCTATCCCTACTCCTGTATTTTCACCCTCTGCCTCAATCACAAACGAAACAAGATAATTTTTCGTGGCGTAATACTTTCCGCTTCCCATTCTTAAGGTATCATAATATGTTGAATCCATCATTATTGAGAGAGGAGTTGTCACTGTATCTTTTTCTTCTTTTGTGACCGGATCTATCACGTTTGTTATGCCATAGCCATTGATATCTATATTGCCTGTATTTTTCACCCATCTTGCCACATCGAAGTATTCTCCCCACTGGACGCTCTCCTCTATTACGTTTATTCCTCCCATAAGAACAACAGACTCTGACAAAGTAAATGAAAGAGAGTCATCAGAGAGAACAGAGCCATCGTCGTTATTGAAAAGGATACCTTTTATCCAGTATTCACCCGGAAGTGATGCTTCTGTATTCCAGAAATCCTTTCTGTTTACAACCTCATCCAGTGAAAGTCCAAATGAATGTGAATATTTTGTCAGAGTGTCATTATCAGGTGAAATAACAGCAATTTCAAGTAATGTTTCATCAAAAAAGTAATTAGGAGAAGTGTTTTTAGCGGTCGAATTTATCTCGACATTTTCATAGGATTTATAGGATGATTTATTCGTAAACAGGGAAATGCTTGCAGAAATCTCGGGGATGATATCAAAATCATCTTCATCTCGAGCTCTAAGTCTGCTTCCTTCTTCAGCTTCTCCAAGAACAGTATAAGTTCCCCAGAGGGTTCTCTCTGTATTCCAGTAAATGAGCGTATCTATCACTTCATGCGGTTCTAAAGTTGTGTTAAACGTAGAAATCAACTCATCTCTCTCTTTAATCATCAAATCTACCGTTAAATCCGTTGGATTTTCACTATTATTTTCTATTACTATCATTACTCCAACGCTATCATAAGCACCGTATTCATCTTTATCCGCTGTGACTGAAAGAACAATGGGTGAAGGACCAATACTTATGGCTTTGCTCATTGTGTTATTATCTTCCGATAATTCTTCTATTAAATTATCCGGATCGGCATATAATTCTATATCGTGAGTTCCGAACCATCCATATGTATCCCATTCCAATTCTACAGGCATTGTTTCTCCGGTTTTAAGGGTATCATTTATAATCTCACTGCCGATCAAACTTCCGTCCGATGAAAAGTTTACCCTGAAATTAGATACAGAAGCGCCTGTGTTATGAGTTAAACCCGTTATATTTACTATATCTCCTTCCATTGGATCCCCGGGTTGGAACAGTATATCTGTTATCGTTAAATCGGGTAAAGTCGGAACGCTTATCTCAACAGTGGTCATCAAGCGATTATTGTTCTCGTTTGATTCTTCCACAATATCCTCGGCGTCAACCCATGCCCAGATGGGATTAATACCGGGATAACCTTTTGAACTCCATCTAATCTCTATCGAGGTGTTTTCTCCGGCATTTAAAGCAGGAACAGAGGTCTCATTTATAAGTTCTCCGTTCTCAGGTATTCCGAGGAAGAATTTTATTCGGTTTTCTCCCGAGGGAAGTGAACTCTGATTTATGACATCTGCAGTTAAGAGTATTGTATCTCCTTCCATTGCGCTCTGTGGGAAGGGTGTTAGACTTGTTATAAGTAAATCGGGAGCGGAGACAGTTGTAATCCTGCGGTAGGTAACAAATTCATTTCCCGCTTTATCATAAGTCTTAAGTCTGAGCGTGGAAACACCCGAAGGAAGAGCGGCTATATCGATAGAACCGAGAATACCCTCGACGATAAATATAACACCCTCTGATATTAAATCCCAACTTGTAGGATTTTCACCTTCTCCGTATTCAAGAGTGAAATGGTCAAAATTAGCAGCGCTTCCTTCCCAGTTGGCATCCGTCGCGGTACCTATTATCGTTAGATTAGGTGTACCTGTGGTTACAGTGTCCCATTCGGACGGCTGAAGGATTATTCCCGTAGGTGGAATATTATCTATTTCAACCGTATCCGTTACTGAAAACCCTTTATTACTCCAAACAATATATGGATATATTCCGCTCGAGTAAGAACTTCCGTCCCAGCTTTCCTGATTGCTCCCTTCTATTCTATCGAAAGGTCCGAGAACAGTTATTGTATCTCCTGTTAAATTATTCAGAATATAAATTTCTATATCTGAATTTCCTGAAAGGGTATAGCTTATATTTGTTATGTCTTTAATCCCCGGACTCATTCCCGGTGAGAACGGATCAGGATTAGCGCCCTCTGAAGATATACTGAAATAAACAATATCAACGTCGGTCCATTCGATATCGCTCATTCCTTCTATATCTTCCACTTTAAGACCGATTTTTCCTGTAAATGGTTCATCCCAGGTCCACTGCCCGCTTTTTTCAAGGAGGTCATCGAACTCTCCGTCTCCGTCTATATCCCATCCGTAAAAAACGATAGAGTCACCCTCGAGAGTATCCGGGTCATAAGATGCGGAACCGTCAAGGAAAATAGAAGAATTTACAAATCCTTCGTAAGGACCTCCCGCGTTTGCAACAGGCGGGTGGTTTTCGAGAGTTACATTAATAATACAAACATCGATATCGGTTCTCGGAGGAGTGTTATCGTCGTATATTTTTAATGTAACATAATATTTTCCCGTATCGGGCCACATATATACAGACGTGACACCGGTTGAATCGTAAATACCGTCGTCATTAAAATCCCATTCGTATTCTACAATGGTTCTCGATGTATCCTGATGATATGACGAAGAACCGTTGAAATGGACGATATCCCCAGGTGCTACAATTTGGTCCGGTCCCGCGTCCGCGACAGGCGGTTCGCCTATTACGTAGGGGGTGAGAATTAGGATAGACCAGGATGTGGCGAGCGCATCGTATTTATAGATTCCCATTGGATAAGAACCATCTCCTCTCTGACAGGAAAGTAATGAATCAACGTATTCCTCGTACCAATTATGTTCTCCTATATACTCGATTGGTGGATCTGCAGTTCTACAGCCTTTCATCACTCCATACATACCATATAAAAACCCAAAATTCTTAGCAGCAACGTAATTTTCACCTTTATTATACCAGTTGTCATTTATAAAATTAAGTGCTTTTTGAAATCTACTGGTATCTTCCGAAGAAACACCACAATAAGAAAGTTCACAAAGTCCGGCAGCAGTACGTGTTAATGTTTCATAATCAGTTGTAGTTCTTAACGTATCTATGTATGTAAATCCTCCGTTAGATTTTTGAGACATTGCAATCCACTTCATAAGCTCATCTTTTACCCAATCGGGTGCATATATACCCCACTCATTCTCTGCCGCATGTAGGGCAAGTGAAGGCCACTGGGTTACAGAATTATCACTACTTCTAGTATTAGGGTAATATCTCCAACCTCCTCTTCCATATTTAGACTCATTCTGCGCCCAGGAAAGGAAATCAACTGCGTCAACAATCAAGTCTCTAAACGTCGCGGCTGTATCTCCATAGCTGCCTAAAAAGATTTGTTTCCATTCTTGAGATTTATCCGCTCCCCAATAAGCCCGGTGGTCCCAATTGTACGCTCTAAATCGAAGCATAACTTGTTCGGGGGTATTAACAGGGTCTATCCATACCCATGTGCTGAAATAGCTTCCCGGTTCGATGAAAATTTGTTGACTAGGACTGGAATAATAATGCTCATCTCGAGTAATAGAGGATGGAGCAGCGCTCCTATGAGCTTTAATTCCACTGTAAACCGTATCCGTAACCCAATCCCAGGTTCCATAGGCAGTAGCTCCCGCGGGAATAGTATCATCAACACAAACATATTCACTTCCATCAGGAAAAACAATAACTGACCTGTCCCAAAATACCTTTCCTCCATAGATATCGAAAGAAATTCCCTGTAAATATTCACCCTCCATTTCAATATCGACAGCAGGAACTTTTAATTCGACCCATCTTCCAAGAGGTATCAGCCTTCTTCCAAAATTGCTATCCGGATCACAGCTTGCGATAATTGCCATCATAGCCATCGGGCTCTCGTAACCTATTTTCTCATTAATGTCTCCAGTTTCCGGATGTAAGACACCCTTAGTGTAAAAACTAACCCCCTTACTATTTCCATCTGTATCAGGATTGCCGGCGTCTTGAACTGACAAATGATTATAAGTAGTATTTTTTAAAAGCTCCTCTTCTGCCATTTTTAAGTATTCGGCATATATATCTTTATCAAAGTTTCCCGCGGAAGTGTAACCATTATTCGCGAAAGCAAGGAGTGGCATGCTTGTACAACCAATATCGAAATCCCGTCCGTTAAAATTGTGCCACATCCCGTCCTCACTTTGAATAGTGTAAAGATATCTTAAACCATCTTCGATAGCGGCATTTACTTTAGCACGGTCTTTTGGTATCACATGAATTAAAGCGGTATCACTATCAACCGCGTCGTGCTCATCCCGTACGGTCAGAACCGCGTTGTAATCCTTCCACATACCTGTATAGGTATGTTTTTCCATAATAAACTTTGGGTTTTGTACTATTTCTTCCGCGGGTGGCGAGCCGTCCCCAAAATCAATTGAATAGAATAGAGTATCCGGAAAATAATGATGCGGACCTTCAAAATGGAGGGAAGTTCCAGGAGTGGGGTAAGAATTATATAAGGTTAAATTACTTGTATCTTTTAGTATTCCAATAGGAACACCGGTTTTTGATCCGATTGCATTGTAATTAAACCTTATGTCCCCATTTTCATATAAAATTGCCTGAAAAGTATTAGCGTCTAAATTTTTTCTGCCCGAATAATCGAAAAAGGTAAAAATAGCCTTTCGGGGAAAAGACTTCTCATCCACTTTATAATATACCCTTCCATTTGAATATCTATCGTCGTATCTATACCACAGGGGAGCAATAGCGTACTTCGCTTGGTCATTAATCCAATAATAGCCATTGTATTCACCAATATCAATGTGTCCTCTTGCGGCAACGTTAACTTTATTCACTAATGTATCATAAAATTGAAATTCAAAAGGTAAATCTATAATTTTAGAGGAATTACTACCACTTGTTGTCCAGGCTCTTAATCCAGTCCAGGTACCGTAATCACCATCAAGTGTATAGGGAGTTTTTCTCATAGGATACCTGATTGGTTTGTAAAGAATCGAAAGACCTTCATAAGTCTCACCTCCTATACCCCTGGTATATATTCTACCGTCGCCATAATTTAAACCAACAAAAAAGCTTTGAATACTGCTGTAGATCTTAACTTCTTTATAATTCATCATTATCTCTCCGGACGGATAAAATACTGTCTGGAAAGTAAAGATATCTCTTTCTTTAGGAGAAGTATTCTGTCCATTTGTAGCATAGGCAGTAGTTGTAACGAAGCAAGTGTCCCCCCCTTCTGCTTTGGAAAATTTGTATAAACCTCCCCCTTTTACATGAATTACCAGTGGTTGATTCCCAATAGCATAAACAGGAAGACATGTATAACCACCGTGACATAGATTAGGATTTGGGAATGTAGATTGAGCTTCATACCATTCCTGGTCCCTTATTCCATTAAAATAAAAGAGCCCGTTGGTCATAACGGTAAGACTATTATAACTTCTATCATAAATGTCAAAAGTAAAAGGCATCCCAAGCTTTACCCATGTTTTATTGTTAGTCCAATAATTATCTAACACAATGTAATCTCCGTACGCAATCCACCTGAAATCTTTTTCTATATAACCGTAAGTTTCATTATTCAGAATAAATCCAAAAGTTTCTCCGGACTTTGGCAAAGCCTCAAGTGATATTCCCTGTACTTCGTCTCCTTTATTAATACCTACTTTTGGCAGTATATACTCTCCCACTTCTCCAACTAATTTATAATTAAAGAAAATATCTCCTGTTTCTTTAATTATCATCTGAAACGTATTAATACTGGAAGAATATTCACATCTGACGCTATCCCATGTTATTACACATCTCTTTCCATATTCATCTTCAATATCATTTATCCGGACAGGACGGTCCTGAAAAACATAAAGGTCATACCCATAAGGACAAATCGCATAATCAGGTCTAGATATGGGAAAAGAATCACCCTTAGATGGCCACCTTGCATGATGGTACCATTCTTGGTTATTAGTAGCCCAGAAATCAGCCCATCCATTTGTACTTATGAAAAGAGAATCAAAATCTCTGTCATAAAAATGAAATAGAAAGTCTAATTGATGAGTTGTGTAATCGGTATCCCCATAAAGTCCTGAACCTATACCATAATCATCTTCCCACACTAAAGCTTTCTTATAAATCGATTGATTAATACCTTTTTTAAACTGTATAGACTTTTTACTGGTAGGATGCGCCGGATAAAAAGTTCCTTCGATACCATCACCCTTATTCATTCCTACAGCAGGTGAATCCAGATGATTGACTTCAATATTATCATAACTATACATTATCTTATTGTTTTCGGTAAGAATAAGCTGAAAACTGTATGTATTTTCAGGATGATTTTTCAAATGAGCGTTTAACCACGTAATTATGAAAACATCCCAACTATTTGTCCAATCATTTCCATCTGATACTTTTGTCTCAAGACAATATACCCTTCCGTCTTCCTCAAAATATAGATCTTCGAGATACGGAGCTAAAACATATTTAAAAGAATTAGAAGGGAATGAATCGCAGGAATTAAGCGTGTAATCATTCTCATCTGAAAAACCTACATACCCATTTGTGCTTATATGAATTTCGTTAAATGTTGCATCATAAAGTTCAACTGGAAACGGCAGAGAAACCGTTGTATAATCATCGTCTCCTGTGAGACCGGTATTTGTTCCGAAATCCATCTCCCAGTGAGAATCAACGATTTCCTTTTCGTATTCTCTGTCCAGTAAGGAAAGAGCCCTCTTACTTACCGGTTTGTCTTCATAAGTCCTTCCCTCGATTCCATCACCAAGATTTACACCGACCGCTGCTTCTACTGTTGTATCGATTTTTTCATAATTAAATCTTATATTACCTTCTTTAAAAAGAATTAACTGGAATGTATATTTCTCTTCAGGATTATCTTTCGGGGAAACATTAGACCAGGTTATAACAAAACGATGCGATGGCCAGAAATGGAAAGTTCCCTCTGAATTTTCCAAATAGTAAACCGCGGCAAGTTCTATTTCTTCATAAGGATCTTCTATTAACTCAAAATCCGCCCAGAAAGGAGCAATTATATATTTATCCTGCTCATTGGGAAAACTGTCCGAAGCGGTCTTTTTCGTGTAATCATTCTCAGGTGAAAATCCCACAAATCCATTTGTGCTTATATATATCTCATTAAAAGTAGAATCATAAAATTCAAATTCAAACGGAAGCGTAACCACTGTGTATTCATCATCTCCTGAAAGACCGGTATTCGTTCCAAAATCCACTTCCCAGTGACCTTCTTCTTCCGTCATATCATAATCAGCTGCAACGGTAAATTGCCTTGATCCCCAGTTGGGATCGTGTACATTACCCCATACAATCATTTCTCTGCCCGGCCAGGTCGGATATTCAGGCATAATATTTACACTCGGCGGGAAATTGCCTACAACCGGACCATTATTCCTGCTAATCGGGCCCTTATCTTTTATTGCCGGGTTATCATTTATATCCTTCGCGTCGAATCTATACATGGCTGTAGCCGTTCTGGGCAATGTTGCCGAATATATATATGTTCTTCCGTCTACATAATTCGAATCAGTATCGTCGAGGGGTGTCATGGCAAACATGCCTTCCGCAAAGCCGCCGACAACATCAGAATAAACATCATTTCCGTTTATATCAATCCATACTCTGGGATACCCTTCCGCGGGTGCGTCATTATCAGGATCTGAGTATACTATTCTATATTCGAAAACATCGTTTGTATCTCCTGAATAGGGATTAACGCCGGCATTTATAAAACCAAAATCATTCGACCAGGAAAGCACAGGAAATTTATCTCCCACCCAGATGTATCTTGAAGCAGTATTGTTATTCTCATTCGCTTCCGCGATGGTGTTATCAGGGTCTATAACAACACCGATTGTATTTAGTCCTTTATTTTCCGTAGTCCAATTGACCTCCGCTATTGCCGAACTATTAGCTCCAATTGAAGGTATGGTAGTACTTACTATAAGAATTCCCCCTTCTCCCGGCAACCCGCCGTTATAGAAATCAACTTTAACGTTTTCAGCATCAAGATCAAAGAGGTTATGTATTTCAGCCGTTATTATGGTCTGTTCTCCTACTTCCGGTTCGGAAGGGTTAAAACTAATATCTAAAGAATCCAGTGTAAGCTCTGCTATATCCGTTAATGTTATAATAATGTCTTTAGAACCCAAATTATTATCTTCATCTTTTTCGTCTATGAAATCGGGCATATCTCCTTTAACGTAAATCGTTTCCGATTTACCTAAATAGGGATAATTAAAGTATTTTTCCTCGTCGATATACCACGTTCCCACGAGCAGAAAACTGTCTTTTGCCCCAAGACCCGGAACCGTTCCATGACAAAAAACATCTTCACAGACGCTTTCCGATTCCTGTGTGTACATATAAACTATTACATCTTCTTCAACCGGTTCTCCGCCCCTGTTATGAACCCAGGCTGAAATATCGACCGAGTCCCCGAGAACCGCGCGTTCTGGACAGATGATATCAGCATCTGTAACCTCGATATCGGGCTGAGAAGGATTTACCTGAATAATTTTATTAGCTATATTATTTAATTTACCTGTCTCTTCTATTTCATTGTCCGGGTCTATTACAACCCACATATCATTGTTTCCTTCTTTGCCGACTGTTTGCCAATCGATATCGATTGTTTGTGTCCTGCCAGAAAGAATAAAGTTTATAAAAGCGCTGCCGATTTGTATTCCACCTGCGTTTGGGTTTCCCTCATAAACTCCAACCATTATCGATGTTGCGCTTCCTTCTCCGATATTATGGATGTTTGCTAATATCGTTACGCTATCTCCTTCCTCGGGTGAGGCGGGAGTATATGTTATATCGTTATTGTTTATAGCGAGATCAGGAGGAAGACCTGTAACATTAAATGAACGGGTAGCTGTATTGTTAGTCTCATTCGATTCCAAAATTATATCATCTGGGTCTGCCACAACGTATAAAGTATGATTTCCCTGGGGAAGCATAGTTAAAAATGCTCCGCTTACATACTGCCCACCGCCTATAAAGGGGAAATCGAACGTTACAAGAAGAAGACCTTCATTCTGAGGGTCTCCGTCGTAAACGGCAGCTGTTGCATTACTCACACTGGTCTCTCCGGCGTTATACACCGAAAATTCGACACGAATAGTATCGGTTTCTTCGGGTATTACCGGTTCTATCTTTATATCTTGAGGATAAACAACTAAATCAAGTCTGGTAAACACATTTAAATGATAACTGTACTCGTTATCCCTTTCATTACCTTCCTTTATCGAATCATTATAATCAACAATCCCCTTAACTTCATATCTTCCCGAAGGAAGATTATACGAAAAATCGACGATTAATGAATCACCGGGCAGGAGGCTATCGATTACACCTTCCCAGAGAACAAGAGTATCAAGCATAAATTTTATCTCAAACAAGTCTGCTTTTTCAGTACCTATATTTTTAATAATTGCGGAAAGAGTAAACTCTTCCCCTTCAACAGGAGAAGAAGGTATGGTTGAAGCAGAGGAAACGATTAAATTAGGACTCATCGTACTTAGAGCAAGAATGGCAAGAGCGGTTTCATACTCATTATCATTCCAACTCCCTGCAGTATCCTGTTTTGCTAAAAGAAAATCGCGTGCTTTATTAGAGCTTTCGCTATACTTTATGCTTTCTTCTAAGCTGGATCCTTTTGTGTTTATAAGCGCAGTAAGGCTCAGGGCTGTCTCATATACCGATGTCGTATCTTCTCCAAAACTTCCGTTTGTGTTTTGCTGTTCAGTCAACCATGTCGCTCCATTATTGATTTGTTGGGAAAGAATAAAATAGGTTTGATAATACTCAAGAGAAATAACACATAAAGCTGTTAGGTATAAGTTGGAAGTATTTTCATCATTATATCGCCAGAATCCCGCTGTATCTTGAGTATCCATTAGATACCCAATCGACCATCCGATATTTTCATTTACCGGATAACCGGATTCATGCAAAGAAATAAGAGCAAATGCTGTACTTAAAACATCTCTTTCTTCCTTATCAAAAGTAAAACCTCCAATAGGGGGTGAATAATAAGTCAACAGAGTATCCTGTAAAGAAGATATATCGATATCGGAAGGCGCGAGCGCTTTTATTTTTTGAGACAAATAAATGCTGTTTTTAGATTCTAAGCTATCGAGGTAAGTAATACCTTTAAGGTATGCGCTATCTGATGGATTTACAGTTCCGAGAGCTTCGCAAACAGTAGCAGTCGAGACATAAATACTCACAGTAGTATCGTTTCCCCATGAACCTTCAGCATTCTGAGAATCCTTTAGCCATTGAATCCCGTTATCGATAGCAGTGCCGACATCATTACTGTAAAGATTAAAAGAAAAAACAAGTAATACTGCTATAAAAAGTTTAAATGCTTTCATCTCGCACTCCCCTCTTTTTAAGTTTTTTTCTTATCAAAAACAAGATATTTTTCCTCCCACTTCCATTCAGGTTGGAAGGCTACTTCGGTTATGATTACGCTTTTATCGTTATTTACTAAATCTTCTATTTTGTCTTTTGCCTCACTTGGTATGAATAGAGCAGGCAGTAATTCCCTCATATTCATACTATCGACTTTAACTATATAATTTAGTGGTACTAGCCCTGCCTGTCTTTTATAAATAGAATGGTCGAGCTTCTCAAGCCGTTTGAGTCTGTATTCTTGAGGACTCAAACCCTTATGTAACTTTCGTCTTGCCATCTCTTCATTGGCTCTTTTTATCCTTTTATATTCCTTTAAATGACTAACGTATTCGTAAAATCTTTTTTTATTTTCTCCCCTTAACCCAAAAGCTCGTCCTACAAAGAAAAAAGTACTAAAGTCGCTTTGAATATTTGATCTTTTCGCACACGATTTTAATGGTTCTTCTTGTTTATCAACAACAATATATTTTTCCTCGTCATTCCATTCAGGCAAAAAAGCCGCTTCTGAAATTATTATTTTTTTTCTCTTTTTTACCTCTCTTCTTACTTCATCTTTCGTTTCTTTAGGAAGATTTAAAAGAGGGAGGATTTTCTCAAAGTTATTACGGTCAATATAAATTGCTGGATTCTTATAACCCGACTCCCTGACCTTTTTAATGTATTTATCTATTTGTTCTTTAATTGGAGACGGAAATGACCTGCTATTTAACAAAACATATTTCATCAGTAAGGGACCCTTCACTTCTTTAATCTCAGCAGGTCCCCTTCTACCTAACATAAAAGCCAGCATTGCTAACAGAAAACAAGATATTATGTACTTAGATAGAAGAAATATATTTATAATAACTATTCCCGTAAAAAGACGATGTGCATCTAAAAAAACTACTGGAATACTTAAAACAAAATAGAACAAATATATATTTCTTTTGTATTTTAGATATACTTTCTCACTAAGTTTTTTAATTCTATAGAAACTATCAAATAACCATTTAGATATTAAAAATAAACTTAAAACAGGAATTATATAGAATGGGAGTAGCTTAATAGAATAAGCTACAGTACCGAAAAAGATTATAAAAGCACATGGCAGAAAAAACCGATTTTCATAAAATGGAATATATCCAAATTTTAACTTTAGAAACTCGCTATATATAAACTCTGAGTACCTCACGAAAGGACGAGAACCCCAATAAATAAGAAATATCATAAATATGGTGAATAAGTCTCCTTTAGTGATAAAGATCTCATTTGGATTTAAATTTTCTAACACATAAGATTTCGCTATAATTAACAATAAAAACCATTTTAAATATTTAACATAAAAACTGTAAAATATCTTGCCTCTTTCCTTTGAAAAATAAATGTAATCGAAAAGTAAATCAAATATAGCAATTAGAGCATATACGAAAAGGACCTTTAATGAGCTTATATGGAGATAATTGGAATAAACTATTATAAACGCCAGTATCAATTGGACAGAATTTATTCGCTTTAACTCCTTTATTAACCTGTCTCTCTTTATATCTTGCATGAAAAATCTCAATATGAGAAACCCGTTTCAGGATTTTCAAATAACCTCTGTAAATGAATCCAAAATTGATGGAGTGTCCAGATTATTTGTTCATCCTCACTGATTGGAGCTCCCGCTGGATTAGAGACACCAAGTAGAGTCAGTAGATAGTGATTTAAATCATAAAGAATTAGCGGGCCATATCCTGCTAAAATTCTGGTCCATTCTTCAAAAACTTGCGCCATAATATGGAAAGGACTTGTCATCATGTTATCCTTTATAGCTGCAAGAAATGATGCCATCATTAACGCAGCTGGATCCTTAAACGCTATCCAAATAAATTTCACTATTAACACAATTGCTGCTATAATTCCCGCCCAAACCGCTACGTGCAAAAGGATATTTATCAAATCACATAATTTGGGATACAGCATGCACAAACCAACCCAGAACTCTCCACCATTTATCCCTTTAATTTGGTATGCTCCTGCTCCAGTTTCAGGATCCAAAATAATATAACCTGTACCCTCCCACCCATAAAAATCAATATTTCTTTGAGGTATGTATACTACTTTTCCACTGTTTACGGAATTGCTTACTGCCTGTTTTGTCTCGGAATCTACCTGGAGCAAATTCAAAATTTGTGTTAAATTACTGTTATCTACTTTATATACAGGTATCTGTTGCTCATTCGCTATCTGTATTATTCTTATTGCCGATAAAGCCTTTGGAGAATTCTCATCTATTCCTTTAAATATCAGTTCGAAGACTCTGGCTTCCATTTCTGACATCATAATACCGGTGCTCAACCCGTATGATTTCTTTACAGAAACATCACCGTCGATTCCGAAAACGGCTTCAACATTTCTATCAACATCTATACATAAACCTTCCGCAGAAATTCTGTAGGGCATACCAAGAAGCATTTCCGTATTTAAAGCAAGAGATGTTACAGCTTCTGATAAGGTTTTTTGCCTATATACCCCTAATTTCATGGCGATCCATTCGCTGTATGTATCAATATTGTGAAAGAATAGATCGGAAACGAGGGCAAGCAGTTCACCAATTAAATCATAGGAGGTTACAGAAGAATAATCGTTAGCATCAATCTTTTCGGTAATTTCTTTTAATTTCATCACTCCTTTTTTAACCTTCTTACGAGACATAATTGAAAGGTCTAAGTTTATCGAATGTAATGAACCGACATCAGCGCAATTTTGTATTACATCTTTACTTCCACTAGGAAAATCTATTGAAATTTTATATTTCTGCTCTTTCCCCATTTGTATGGTAGAACCGGTACGAACCACTTGATTATCTATTATTATTTGAGGTTTCATTTTGATTAAATAGGCAACTATTTTTGAAGGTATGACTAACGAATCAGCTGTTGTATCGGGAGCTTGCGATAATATTGCCTCTTCATCACTGGAAGTCGCGGGGGCGTACGCAAGAAAAACTCTCTTTTCCGCCAATTCTATGGTAGAAATGGTATATAAAATATCTGAACTAATACCAAACTCATCCATTACTTCTAACGTTATCTGATATCTGTAATTATTAGGTATTTCTATATATTCGGTTATTCTCTTGGTAACTTCGTAGGGAAGTACCGAGGCAAAACCTTCGCTTTGTTTTGGTTTTATCCATTTTACAGATAACACTTTTCCAAGATTGACACTATCACCCAGATTTTCATCTGTCCAATTTTTTAGATTTGAACTATAATTTTCTAATGTTTGATTTATTATTGCGGTATCCATTCCTGTAACTGCGCCTGTTATGGTGTCAATAATTGCGGAGGCGCGAATCTCTTCCATTAAACTGTCCGCATTTAAAGGAACTTCCTCTTCCAATTTCACTGGATCATTATATTCAAGTATTTTATAACTGGGATCCATCGGTATCCAGGTTGTATCTTTGCTTACCGGATTTCTTTTTCCTAAATCTATATCATAGTTAAGCTGTGCCTCAACCCAGCAGTGTTCTAAGCGTAACCCATAAGGTTTTCCGTCTACAACTAACATTCTAATCCTGTTTTCCTCTTTTTAAGTTTTTTTCTTATCAAAAACAAGATATTTTTCCTCCCATTTCCAGTTATTCTTGTATAAAAATCTAATGCTAAGATCACAATCCATTATTTTCTCTCTTCATAAAAAATTTCTTCGTAATTATTGCAACAGTAAATAAAGGAACAAAAAGAGCTAGGATTACAGAAATAGGCTCTAAAAAAGAAACAGATTGGTCTGTTTTTCTTACGAAGATGAAAATAGAAAGAAAGAATAGCCCCCAAAAAAATAAAGAAATAAAAACCGGAAATACAGTAAGTTTAAGAGAAGTTACTATTTTCTTATGGATAGCCCATCTTACAATCAAATAAGTAAAGCAACCTGAAATGATTGCTAAGATACAAATAATTAACGAATTAGATTTTGAATAAACTTGCTTTAAAACAGTATCCGGTACAAAAGACATAGGTAAAAGAGAAAATAAAAATGAAAAAGGTATTATAGAGAGGTAAACGATGCTTTCTGTTAGAATCTTTGAAGACAAAAAACTTTTATTTGAGTCGATTACTATAAATTTTTCCGGCCAATGTCGCCCCTCTAATTTATACGCAACTTCAGTTACCACTACTATTTTATTATTTGTCACCTCATTTTCTATTTTCTTTTTTTCTGTATCAGGAATTTCCAATTCCGGAAGTAATTCTTTATAATTATCCTTGCTTACCCAAACTATCGGAAATTCTAGATGAGCGAAAGCTTTTTCGTATCTACTAAAATAAGAAGAATATTTTAAAAACTTTTTAAAGTTCATTCCGGGGAAAAGTTTATATCTACCAACTTTGAATTTTACCTTTGGAGAACTTTTCTTTATAACAAAAAATTTGTTCTCTAAAACCCAATCTGATTCATAAGCTTTTTCAGACACAATTACTTCATTTCCATTCTTCACTTCATTCATAATTTGTGTTTTATCTTCTTCAGATATATTAAGTGAAGGAAGTGTCATTTTTTGATTTTGAGACGTAATTATAAAATATCCTCCCCCTCTAATTCGACAATGTTTTAGATAGTTTGCATACTCTTTCATTTTACTATCTGATGCAAAATACCTCGATGTAAAGAACTTAGGGATTTGATATTTAAAATATTGTCTTTTTGTGATAAACCTAACACTTTTCATTTTTAACTTTCCTCTTATTTACTCTCATCAAAAACAAGATATTTTTCCTCCCATTTCCATTCGGGTTGGAAGGCTGACTCGCTTACTATTACTACCTTTCCATTATTTACTAAGCCTTCTATCTCATCTTTTACTTTCCCTGGGATATATAATGCAGGAAAAAGTTCTTCCATATTCTCTTTATCAATAATTACCATATCAAATCTTTGCCCTAACGGTATCTTCTTTAATCTCTTTTTATACTTAAATATCTCCTTCTTAAAACTACGCGGGAACCTGTCTGGGGCAAATAAAGGTTGAAAAAATCTGGAATATTGATATCTCATCTTAATTTTTTCTCTTTTAAAAAAAGATTTTAAAATTTTCCTATCTTTTTCGTTTAACTCAAATACCAAATATTTCTTACTATGCTTCCATTTAGAATTATAAGCGGCTCTCGAAACTATAACTGTATTATTTTTGTTGCTCCTAATTAAATCAGCTATTTCCTTTTTAGCATGTGTGGGTATTTTTAACAAAGGGAGTAATTCGTTATAATTATCTACATCTACTCTGTAAATATTACTTGAAACATCTGTTTTTCTAACGTTTATTGAATATTCTCTAAGTTTTTTTATTCCCTCGGGGGTTAAAGCAAAAGATGTATTATTGTAAGATTTCACACGGTTTTTCCATTTTAAAACAGGAGCAACTTTATCCGCAATATTTATTCCTTTTTCTCCTTTTTCATAGAGCATTTCTTTTTTTTCATCCCATATAAGATATTTCGCGTCCCAAACCCACTTAGGATCAAACGCAGCTTCGGAAATAAAAACCACTTTACCTTTCCTAACAGTATTTCTTATTTCTTTTTTAGTTTCGTTCGGAATATTTAAGACGGGCAAAATTTCCTCGGTATTTTTACTGCCTACTCTACATGTGAAATAACGAGCACCTGTTGATACAACTTTCATTAAGTAACTATTAATTGCACCTGGATATTGCCTGGGAAAACCCTTTTTATGATATTTTGATTTTATTGCTTCTTCTTTTTCCTTATCCGTGTAAATCCTTTCAGAAAAAATCTGTTGAGGTTGCTTAACACCAATTATTTTAATTATAAAAAATAGAAAAAAAACGCCTGTCAATTCCAGGAAAGAATAATACTGTATATTTGGATTGTAAATTAAAGCGAAAAAAACTGCTATCGGAGTAAATCTATTAATTCCCTTAATATATCCTACAAAACTTTTTTTACTAACCTTTTTCCGAGATCTGAAAATATCTAATAGGAAAACAGAAATATAACGAATAATAAATATATATAGTAAAAATAAATTAGATAGCTGCAAGAGGCAAAAAAGGGAAAGCCAGAAAATACTATCAATATAATGTAAATATCGGTGAGTTTGAGCTTTTTTATTTACATATCTCTTATAATCTCCAAAATATTTATGCGCAATTATAAAATAAATCAAGCTTATCAAAAATACAAGAGATATCACGAACAAACTTCGAGTAGAAAAAGATATTTTTAATCGATCGGTATCAACAACTAAAGCAGAGCTAACTATAATTAAAAAGAATAATTTTCTGTAGTATTCTATGTACTTTATATACCAACTTTCCTTTATGATGTTACTAATCCAAAACATAAAATCACAGAAAACATCAAACACAACTACGAAAGATAAACTTAATAATAGAAAAGCAGGAATATGTTCCTTAAAACAAAGAAAGATACAATAAAACGCTATTAGCAATAAAGTGTTAATTAAAAATAAGCGATTTATGTTAAGTAACTTTTTATCTTTATGGACTTGCACCTTGTTGCTCCATTTTCTTTTTAAGTTTTTTTCTTATCAAAAACAAGATACTTTTCCTCCCATTTCCATTCAGGCTGGAAGGCCGCTTCGGTTATTATTACGATATTGTTCTCTTTTACTAACTTCTCTATATCTTTTTTTGTCGCTTCCGGAATACTCAACGCTGGTAATAATTCCTCTTTATTATCCTTATCCACCTCAACCACAGGATATAACAGGGGTTTTTTCATTGATTTATATTTCCTGTAATATTCTCCTAATATTATGTCTTCTTGTGTAAGGCCTAACCAGGAAAACAAACTAAATCTTCTATACATCATTTTATGCATATATTTTAGTTTTGGCGGTTTTTTATCAAAGCCTTCTAAAACTACATATTTTTCACGGTATTTCCATTTAGGCGTGAATGCCACTTCCGAGATCAAGACTCCATCTCCACCTTCTACTATATCTTTTATTTCTTCCTTAACCGGTTCAGGAATATTTGCTGTTTTGATGGTGTTTTCGTAATTGGTTGATGTTACGTACAGGACAGGAGAATCATATTCTTGAGTGTTTGCCCATTCTGTAAAATATGGATTCCATTTCAATCTTGCTGCTCCGTCCATAGGTAAATTTCCCGGTTTATTTGGAGGAATTGTTTTGCCTTCTAATATAACTTTTTTAATATGTCTTATATATTTTTTAAGAGAAGGTTTATCCATTCCTAAGGCACAAGTGATGGGGTATATAAATAGTATAAATAAAACACAAAGTATTATTATGCCTATGTACCCTGATATAATTCTAAAAAATTTCATTTATAGTCCTCATTATATACCAACTATACTGCTCAAGGTATAGTAGCTTCTTCTTATTCTTCATCATCACCCTCCTCCTCCTCCTTTTTCTCTTCTTTCTTCTTCTATTTCATACAACCATTTCTGAATTAATTCGGAAAGAACCCAAACACCATTTGATGGATAAGTACTAGGAGGTGGAGTTCCGGGGGCAGCTGCAAGATATGATGATATTAAAGGGCCATATGTGACTAAAAAATTATAAATAGCAGGCCCGTAATAAAGAATAAAATTTTTCAACAACTCTTCAAATGGCCCTACAACGTAATAAGCCACTCCCCAAAAAATACCAAAATACGCTAATGCATCAGCTATAGCTGCAATTATTCCCGCTATAACAGGAGCGAGTGCGACGATTAAGACCGCTACGCCTACTATAATATTTATAAGTAAATATATCTCAATGATAGCTCTAATCCAACCCCAAACACTTGCTCCGCCATAACCCTCAACCATATATGCCCCTTCTCCGGTTTCGGGATTCAATACAATATACCCTATACCTTCCCACCCATTATATTCAATATTGGAGCCGGGTACAATT
>Ga0315532_1000416_pt1 | contig 34763 bp, 23 predicted proteins | sample SalMarWE160370MG_FD_203082 | JGI IMG/M metagenome (GOLD analysis project Ga0315532, IMG submission 203082) | Salt marsh sediment microbial communities from the Plum Island Ecosystem LTER, Massachusetts, United States - Salt Marsh Sediment WE1603-70 ...
ACCCTAATCCCTATTTAAAAAGACTAAAAGCTACGACGAATCCGGCGGTAATAACGGAAAGAATACTCATCAGCTTTATAAGAATATTAAGTGAGGGACCGGAAGTATCCTTCATCGGATCACCTAACGTATCTCCCGTAACTGCTGCCTTATGAGTGTCAGAACCCTTTCCGCCATAAGCTCCTTCTTCGATATATTTCTTCGCGTTATCAAAAGCACCGCCCGCGTTAGCCATAAAAACAGCCATAGAGAATCCGGACGCAAGAGCTCCCACAAGGAAACCGATCACACCCGAGACTCCGAAAACCCAACCGATTAGTATGGGCGAAATTATCGCTATTAAAGAAGGTATTATCATCTGCTTCTGCGCTGCTTTAGTAACAATTGCAACAGTTCGAGCGTAGTCGGGTTTCTTCTTACCCGCAAGAATATCTTTATCCTTAAATTGCTCTCTAACTTCACCTATTACCGCCTGGGCTGTCTTACCTACGGAACTCATAGTTAAACCGCAGAAAAGAAAAGTAATAACCGCGCCAATCAGAAGACTTGCGAGAACTGTCGGATTAAGCAGACTCAAATTGTAATAATCCGCAAGCTCAAGAAAACTAATACTGCTGACACTTACAACTCGTTCTCCAAGATTAATAACCTCTACTCCAAGACGAGTTAAAGCCATTTTAATTTCGGTCAAATAGGCGGCAATCAAAGCAAGCGCGGTAAAAGCAGCCGAACCTATCGCAAAGCCTTTACCTGTCGCGGCGGTTGTATTACCAAGAGCGTCAAGCTGGTCTGTCTTTACTCTGACTTCTTTACCAAGTTCACTCATCTCCGCTATTCCGCCCGCATTATCCGCAATTGGACCGTACGCGTCCGAAGCAAGCGTTATCCCTAGAGTCGATAACATGCCAACCGCTGCCAGACCCACGCCGTATAAACCCATTATAAAACTATTAAACCCACCCGCAAAGGAGAATGCAAGTAATATAGATATACTTACGGTTATAACAGGAATAACCGTAGAATTAAGACCCAGAGCTAAACCGTCAATAATTAAAGTTGCCGGACCTGACTTTGCCGAAGCAGAAAGCTTACGAACAGGAGAAAAAGCGGAAGAGGTATAAAACTCTGTCGCTTTTCCGATAATAGTACCGGCTACAAGACCTACCAGAACAGAACCAATCACCCCCATCTTATCCGGCGTAATAAATTTCACCACGAATATCGCAACGATTCCCGTTGCAATCATTGCAAAATTTATCCCTCTTGAAAGCGATTTAATAAGACTATGCTGGGTGGCTTCTTTCCCTGCTCTAACAAGAAAAACTCCCAAAATGGAGAACAATATGCCAGCACCGGCAATAAGCAGGGGTTCAAGAATACCTTTCATACCAAGACCTGCCGCAACTCCAAGAGCCATGGTTGCGACGATTGCATCCGAATAAGATTCATATAAATCAGCTCCCATGCCTGCAACATCTCCGACATTATCTCCGACGTTATCCGCGATTGTTGCGGGATTTCGCGGATCGTCTTCAGGAATACCAGCCTCGACTTTACCAACAAGATCAGCTCCCACATCGGCGGCTTTAGTATAAATTCCTCCGCCGACCCTGGCAAAAAGGGCAACAAAACTCGCGCCAATGCCGAATCCAAGAAGAATACTTGTAACCTCAGCAAGAGGTAATTCCAACCAAAAATAAAATATTGCGAACAATATCGATATACCGAGAAGAGATGAACCGACAACCGAAAGACCCATAACGGAACCGCTCCTGAAAGCAATACTTAAAGCAGAACCGAGCGAATCTCTGGCTGCATTAGTTACTCTGACTGCGGCCTTTGTCGCAGTTTTCATCCCCAGAAACCCTGAAAGCCCTGAAAGAAATCCGCCAAGTAAGAAAACAAGCGGAATCCACTTAGATTGCACTCCAAGCCCAAAAGCGAGAACAGCAAAAAGGACAGCCATTACAATAAGAAAAATCGCCACAACGCTGTCCTGAACTTTTAAATAACTTAACGCTCCTTCTCTTACGGCATTCGCGATCTCGATCATCTTCGGAGTTCCCTCTTCTTTTTTCATCATCTGCGAGTAGAAAATCCAAGCAAAAAGCAGTGCGATAACCGAGATACCGGGCACAAACCAGAAAACGTTTTCCATAACTATTCCTCCTTTAGAATTATTGAATCAAGACCAAATTTCACGTTATATGTAACACTTTTTCAAGGCTTGTCAAGTCGCCACCCCCCACCAATTTTTTGAACCACAAAGCCCACAAAAATCACAAAGTTTCTTTTGTTTTCACTAAATCCTATATCCTAAATCTCAAATCCTAAAATAACCATTTGACTATTTTTTAATTCAACTATTCAACTTAGATCCAAAGCTAAAAGCAAAGAGATTTAATCTTCTAACAAAGTCCCATCCTTTTTAATTGTCAATTCCTTTTCCACATTATCTGTAAGGACTTTCACTTTATATGTTTCCCCTTTTTCAACGTTAACTTCCAGAATTTTGAAATCGTAACCTAATTCTTTCCTTAATGTTTCACGAATCTCTACACGAGGCACGAGATTATATGGAATAAGTTTTTCGGCTATTTCTTTCTCCTTTTTTGCCGCGGATAATCTGTTATCTCTAAAATTAACATTATCGACTGTACCCTTCACCATCTCTAAAAACGTTCCGGTTCCGGATTTCGCTGTACAGTTATGTATCATAACGTTACTTACTCCTTCAAGCTGGATCACAGGAATATCTGAATTGGGATCGGGATCTGTGAATCTCTCTATTTCTACATCTTCTACCTCTCTTGCGATAAGGGCAGGGCTGTATCTTGAATTTACCACTACATTATCAAGCAAGATCCCACGAACTTGATAAATCATCATCCCTTCATCAGAAGAAGTGACTTCGATATTTCTAAGACTAATATTTTGAACCGGCATCTCGGGCAAACCTCTTATTTCTGTAACCACATCTACGTCATATACAGATATATTGCTGAAATGTATATTACGGAAAATGGGGGTCTCTTCGCTAACGTCTTCAATTTTTATTCCGCTTCCCTTATAGAAACCATCGAGGGTCAACGAACCCTTCCAATCCTGATAAAACATACTAAGGGTAAAAGCAGTACCTATACTTCTCATTACTATGTTCGAAGCTCGTATATGTTCTACAACACCTCCTCTTCCCCTCGCGGTTTTAATTCTAAGACCCCTGTGCGTCTGGTCGAAAACACAGTTGTTAATTGTTACATTTCTAACATCACCGGACATTTCAGAACCAATAACCACACCTCCGTGTCCGTGAACCATCACACAATTTGCTATTACTATATTTTCGCAAGAGACACCAACCCTTCTCCCATCACTGTTATACCCGGATTTTAGTGTTATACAGTCATCGCCAACGTCGATATAACAGTTAACTATTTTAGAATCTTTGCTTGAATCAAAATTTATCCCGTCGGTGTTTGGCGAATCGTCAGGATTAAATACAGTTACATTATCCACTGTAACATTGGTACAGTAAACGGGGTGAACAGTCCAGGAAGGAGAGTTCTTTATGGTTATATCCCTAATGAGAACATCTTTACAATTAAAGAGATTTATAACTCTCGGTCTCGGCCATTTAAGAGGAGCTTCAGGGGGGTTATCGGGTTCTCTTTCTTTTATTCCGTGTTTTTCACGAATTTCTTTAGTTTTCAGGAAAGCATCCCACCATACACGCCCGCGAGCATCGATAGTACCTCTCCCGGTAATCGATATATTTTCAAGACCATGTCCTGTAAGAATAGAAGCATAAGTCTTGCGTTCTATACCTTCCCATCGACCCTGGATTCCGGGGTATCTGGATATTATCGTATCTCCCAGCAATATAGCCCCCTCGCTTATATGAAAATTTATATTGCTTTTCAGAAATACGGGTCCAGTCATAAATTCACCGGCCGGGACATAAACCATCCCTCCACCGGCCTTAGCACAGAAATCGATCGCATTCTGGATTGCCTTTGTGTTAAGAGTTTTCCCATCTCCTACGGCTCCGAAATCTTCTACATTATAAAACCCGGCACAATTGGGTCCAATTTTAGTTTTACCAAAAGTTTTCGCACCCGGGATAAATAACCCAATCAATAAAACAACTGTCAAACACCGTAATAAATTCCTAGTAAAATTTAAATTATACCGCATTTTTTTAACCTCCTTAAATTTTATTAAGTATGAATTTATCATATCAATTTGTTTATATTATGTTATATCAAAAATGCATGTCAAGGGTTAAGTTGCCAACTCAAAGCCAAAAAACCCTTGCGCTCTTAGCAGCTTATACCTATTAATGTAAAACTAAATATGAAAAAAATAGAATTAGAGAAATATTCATTCGGAGTGGGAGATAGGTTTGCCCACCAGGCAAAGGCGCAGCTCGGCGCTATAATCGAATTCAACAAACGGGAAAAAGAAGTAATACCCGTCTGGAACAAATCCTTCCGGGAACATGAACTTACCAACACCAAACCTGCTTCCGTCAGAGAACAGGCAGATAAGGCCGTAAAAACTCTTAACTGGAATCGTCCATACTACGTAGACGCGGATCATATAGATTTAAATAATGTCGATTTATTCATAGATTCATCCGATTTTTTTACAATCGATATTGCAGATTTTATCGGAAAAGAAGCAAAAACGGACAAAATGCAGGTCTTCGTTGAAAAATACAGTAAATACACCGGAACAATACATCTACCACTTACAGGCGAAAAATTTGAAATAACACAGGATTTTATAATGAAATCGGCAAAAAAGTATCTCAGAGCGTTAGAAGAAGCGAGTAGAATTTATAAAAAGATTGAATCGATAAAAGGAGAGGGCAATTTCGTTACAGAACTTTCTTTCGATGAAACAGAAAAACCCCAAAGTCCGGTAGAACTCCTTTTTATTCTAGCCGGCATTTCCGAAAATAATATCCCCGCACAGACCATAGCCCCAAAATTCATCGGGAGATTTAACAAATCCATCGATTACATTGGAGAAACCGAAAAATTCGAAAAAGAATTCAGACAGAATGCAGCGGTAATCGCCTTTGCTATAAGCGAATTTAAACTTCCCGAAAATCTAAAGTTGAGTCTGCATTCCGGAAGTGATAAGTTTTCCATATATAAATCTATAAACAAGACCATAAAAGAATTCAATACGGGAATCCATGTAAAAACCGCCGGAACGACGTGGCTCGAGGAATTAGCGGGTCTGGCTCTCGCGGGAAGAAAGGGACTCGAAGCCGTAAAAAAAATCTATAAAAAAGCCTATGATAATATAGATAAACTTTTCAGTCCATATCAACAGGTTATCGATATCAAACGAGATAATCTGCCAAAATATGAAAAAGTTTTCAAATGGAGCGAACATGATTATGTATACGCCCTGAGAAATAATCCTTCCTGCAAAGAATTCAATCCGGATTTCAGGCAGTTGCTTCATATAAGCTATAAAATTGCAGCCGAAATGGGCGATGAATACACTGGATTACTCGAACAATACTCCGACATCATTCACGAAAACGTAAAGAACAATATCTATCGTCATCTTAAAGCAATTTTCGGATAAAAAAAGTTTATAGGTCACAAAGACACGAAGCCACCCCACACACCAAATTATATTTTGTGTCTTTAACTAAATCCTAACCCTCAAATCCCAAATCCTGACTTTACCACGAAGTTACAAAGGCACTAAGTCTTCCAGCACCCAGACCGAAATTATATTTATTTGTTTTTACAATTTGATCATTTCCCTACTTAACCATTTAAATTGGATTCGAAGAATCTATCAAATCTTTTCACATTTCAATGTCTGGCCCTATAAACCAAAAGTATAATAGATTTATTAATTTGTAGTTGTTTTCTACTTCAACAAAATCATCTTCTTCGCATTCTTGTACTTTCCGGCCTCCAGAGTGTAGAGGTAGACTCCGCTTGGCAGTTCACTGCCGTCAAAAATAATTTCATAACTGCCGGCATTTTTATTATCATTTATCAGGGTTTTCACCCGGCGTCCGGCGATATTATAGACATTCATTTTAACTTTGGTGTTTTTAGGTAAATTATATCTTATCTTTGTTTCAGAATTAAAAGGATTGGGAAAATTGTTAAAAAGCCAAAACTCACCGGGAATTTTAACTAATTCATTATTCGGGTCATTGATGCCTGCCGGACTTCCGGTTTTATTAAAGTAAATATCATCGATGTAAATACTGCTTTCACCGACTCCCGCATTCATAATGGTGCAAAGCAGACCGGCTTCATTAATTTCAGAATTTGGCACATCTTCAGGTATCTGAAAAGATATCTTGTTCCAGGCATCGCCCTGCAGATCAAATAAGCTAACCCAAATATCTTTCCATTCACAGCCGGTATGTATCAGGTAGTTTTGAATGCCGCCTTCTTTTGATGGATCAATGGCTGCGGCAGCTTTAGAAGAGTCCACCATTGCCTGTGGAATCCAGACATAATAAACTATTGTTTCAATATACTCATCCAAAGGTCCTGGTTTTTTAAAAGCCATCTGAGAATTCACAATATAATTACCACTCAATTCAACACTGTAGGAACCACTATTGGCTTTTTCTGAGGTAATTACAGCAGTGGGGGCTCCACCTTCTCCCCAATTTTCAAAAATCCAGTCATCAAGTTGATCAGGGGTTTCAAAATTATATTCCGGCTTTTGATCTGAGCTTAGGGATATTATGTCTATTTTTACATCATCACTGGCATTTTCTTCATTGGCATCTTCCACCTTCAGGGTTATTTCGTAACTACCCGTATCCAGTTCCACAGTAGCAGTTTCTCCGGCTGCAATTTCTATCTCATTCAGACTCCACTTATAGCCTGTAATTTCACTATTGCTTGAGTAACTTCCGGAGCCATCCAATTGGACCATTTCTTTACCATCTTCATCTTCATCAAAAATTCTTTGATCCGGACCGGCATCAGCAACAAGTACCGGCGTGATGCTGCCGCCTGTTTGGGAAAGATTGTACAGATATGCGTATAAGAGGGTTTTCCCTCTCATATTAGTTCTTGGAGTGAGTTCTGAATGTGTCCAAATATATCTGGTATTAATATATTTTGAAGCATGCGGCCAACTCCCAATATCAGGGTAAAATTTATTAAGAACTTTCTGCGGATTGTTGACTACCTGATCTCCCTCTGGTTCAGTATTCAGATAAGGTGTATGTCCCGGATGAAGGCCAGGGGTTCCGTCGTCACGTCCGGATGTATAACAGTTTTCAACACTGCGTTTATCAGCCAGTTCTGTTGTTGCCGTGGTCATCTGGATCATATTGAGAGGATTTCTCCCCAGTCCCCAGTCTGCTTCCAGAGATAATGCATCCAAAAAAGTAATCCGGTCTGTGGGATTGTCTGTAACGGCATGGGCCAGGACAGTTCTGGGCATATCCTGATTAGTTTGAAACCAGGCTTGTTCATAGCTGTAACCACGGCGGGAAGGTCTTTGCTTTACATTGTTAGCTTCTTGACCCTTAGCTTTTGCGATAATTGCCGATTTCATGTTTGCATACAATTCAGGGTAATGAACGGTGCGTTTTGTTAAAAGATACGCGGCTGTTCCCCATAATTGATTATAGTAGTACTTCAGATAAATACTGGAAGCAGAACCGGTGACCATACTTTCACTGTTTATAATATCCTCATATGCTGTATCACCGGTCAAATTGTAAAGGTAAGCAGCAGCCATCATTTTAAAATCTATCCCTCTGATATTTTCTATCTGTGTATCCAGCATCGGATCAGCCAGAGTATCGGCATAGTAGTAAGCGATGATTGCAGAATTCAGATAGGTATCTTTCAAATCATTCAGTCCGGCAATTTGAAAACAATAAGCCAGCATCGAACTATTCAAAGCATTGGCCCAGGCTGCTATTGCTGTGTTTTCTGCCTGGTATAGTTTGTTATTATCATCAGGGTTAGTCAAGCCATGAGAATAACCGCCATTATAGCGAAGATTTAACCAGAAGTCGACTTCATTTCTGGCTTCATCAAGTATATCAGGAATACCATTTCCGCTTTCTGCAATTCTCAGATCATCATCATCCAAAGCGCCGTCACTCAGGATATATGCCAAACAGAGATCATAGATATTGACCACATGATTCAAAAACCGGTCCCAGTCATGAGCATCGCTGTGTCCGCCAATCGCGTTGGGATTGGTGGGACTGCCCGATTTTTTAAATGCTGTCCAATCTGCCGGTTTGTCCCATGGATCCCCGCCGGAAAAAGTATTCCATTGCGGATGAAAAGGATGCATATCTGTGACAAAAACTTCGCAGTCGGATGGATCCTCACCCTGAATGTATAGCGGTCTTCTGGGTACGGGTGTCATGTCCATATTGTCCTGACTAATTCGTATATAAAAATATCCCAATACAGAGACTTTAAATGGATCATGGTAAATGTCATCTTTGATCTCAAAATCTTCACTGCAGCCAACGCCATCCACTGCCAGACGATACGTTCCCTCCTGATTGAACCCTGTAAAGTCGATATTCCAGACATCTGATCCTGTCAGATTGTGATGTGTTTCTGTTTTATTTGTCATCCAGAAAGTCACTGAGCCTACACACTGCGATTCTTCGGTATTCACATTGTAGATATAAACTTCATTTCCAACGAAATCAGAATAATCTCTATTGCCGCCATCGCCCATGAAATGATAAAGGTCAGCCGCCTTGACTCTTGAACTGCTAATATACCCAACCAGATTGGTATGAATAGCCTCAGAAGGACAATTAAATATATCAAAAGTGAGTGGCTGCGAAATTGTATCGGCATTAATATTTGCATCTATCGCAACCGTGTAAATTTTACCCTGCTCCATTGATGAAGGTAGTTCAAGGTAGATAAAATGCTCTTTGGTATAATCAAAATCAGCAGCTCCATTTATTAAATCCCCTCCGGTATAGGACATTCCATTAATCCTTGATTTTCTATAGACGGCATTCGGAGATACTCCGGATGTTCCGTAATTACTGTCGTTATCAGATTTTATTGTCCAGTTGCCGACAGCCGCAGCATTTGTTAAATCAAGCGTATCACCGTATGAAACCACGTAGGAGTTATCCGGATCCAGTGAAAGGTGTCCACGATATGCTCCCGGGCCCAGTCCATCATCCACAAATTTTACCTCGGCGTCTTTGAAATGCAACAACAGGTAATCCTTGTCAACGACTTTCATTTCTACCAGTTCTGAGGCCCACAGAAATCGAGAAACCCCAAATACAAAAACTATCAGTACAAAATATTTATTAAGCCTGCCCACTTTTTACTCCTTTCAAATTTAATGCCAATATTTTATTTTACGATAATACTCGGCAATCTCGGTCGCTTACAAAATTTTTCATGTTTTCCAATATAATTCTCATTAATTGTATGGTTTAACAAGCTTATCCCTTTATATAATTTACATAATTAAACTCTCGTGTCAAGAATTTTATTTTTGTTAATACGAAACACACGGTAATTTTTTGTAAAACAAATTTTAGAAGTAAATGATAAGTTCTTGATTGTAAAGAAGTAATAGAAGCTAATGTCACAGTGTAAAGCACCGTCCCCTTTTCTATTCTCACACAAAGCCACAGAGAACACTAGGTTTATATTTTTACTATTTAATTATTTGCCAATTCAACCATTTAGCTTAGATTTGAAGAATTTATCAAATCATTCCACATTTCAATTCCTGACCGCGTTAATACTGTTAATATAATAATCAATTGAACTGATAAAGGCTTGTTCTATACCCATCATCATTCTCTATATATTAATTAACCTAACGGCTTTGAGGTGAGCAGCCCGTTCTCAACCTCGATAATAACTGAACTCTAGGCAAATCCGGCTGAATCTCGGGTCTGCTCGAGCGAATGGTTAGGCAGGCAGATTCTAAGTCTACTTCCCCAAGAAGAACAGCAGTTTTAAGAAACTCAATAGCCGCCTTACCGGAATCAATGCCGCTGTCTGCTTGATGTACTTCTTATGCTCCTCCCCAACCCTATTACTCAACTCCCGATCTTCCATATACCCAGCAGCTAATGCTGGTATCAACTGCAGAAGCGCGACCACCAGCGCAACCGTATTATTCCTCAAGAACGCCAATCCTATACAGCCACACGTCAATGCTAAATAGAGCGGATGCCTAATGTATCCATAGATCTCGCCGTACACGACCGTTGCCTCCCCAGGAAACACCGTGTAAACATCCATCCCATGGGTCACCATATGAAAGCCCGCTCGCTCAATGTGTAAGTTCGTAACCATCATAAGCAAGAGAAAAACAACCCCCAGCCCAATTGCCAACCACCAAGGCAATAACACTGTACCACTCACAAACAACGGATGAAAAAAGCAAGCATACCAGGTCACTAAGTACGGAATCATCAGCTGATAGAAATAGTACCGATACGCCAGAGTACCGTGCTTCTCTCTGTAGCCATTGACCATCTTGAAATGCATATAGCTGACTGCAGTCACGATCCACGCCATAGCAAACTGACTCAAGATTGGTGCATACCATGCAAGACGATCCACGTAGAAGAAGAACACTGCACATAATGCGCCAAGGGACAAAATGTAGAGCACTGTGAGAAACACCTTTCCCAGGCTCTTTAGATCAGGAATCTTATCAATAAACACTTCGACAGTCTGCTTTTCAAACATGCTCCTTACCTCCTTTCAGAATCCGGGTCAATGTTCGCCCTCCTAACATAGTTTATATGTGATAATATTATTAATGGCAAAGACTCCATTGTTAAGCAATATAAACCGATTTAAATATTTCCGGGTAATGCCATATAGACTATTATTATAATAAAAATCACATTATTGTCAACACAACTAAAATCATAACCACAAGATTTCACAGATTATCACAGATTTTTTATTTTGATGTTTCTTCACTCGAAACCTGGAATCCTTGAACCCTAAACTTTAATAAACCACAAATAAAAATCCTCTTTAATCTGCGTTTATCTGCGTCCTATTTTCTTCGTGTCTTAGTGCCTTCGTGGCTAATCAAAAAGAAAAACTTTAACTAAAAACAAAATAAAAATAAAAGCAACAGTCAGGTAAGTACTAAGTTCCATCCGCAGGGCATTTTTGCCCAGAAATTGTCCTGTTTTCCACCTCTTAAAATCCGGGAAGAAAGAAGGCGTGCTTTTTCTATATTGAATAAATCTCTCGCCAAATTTCTTCTCAAGATAACTCTCTTCCTCTTTAATAATCAAATAATAGTATATTGAGAAAATAAGAAAATAAAAGGGCAAAAGAAAAATAAGGGAAAAACTGGAAGCTAAAGTAAAACCAAAACCGACACAAAAATTACCCAAATACAAAGGATGGCGCGTAATACTATAGACACCTTCATCAAGCATATAATCGGCTTCCACTTCACTCCCCCTCATCCAGTCAGCCGCAAACCCCTGTGAAAAGAAACGTATTAGAAGTCCTAAAAGTACTATAAAGAAACCCATAAAAAAAGTCAGCCAATTGAATTCCGCAACAATTAGCAAAAACAAAAAATAAGGGATGGGTAAAAAAGATCTGTATTTAAAGAGAAATTTCCCCATATTACCACCAATCAACAGAATCACACAAACACACACCGAAATACTTTACAACAAAAAACACAGAATTTCTTATTATTCTCCCCCCAACACCAAATTTTTTAACAACGAATAGCACAAATAAATTAAGGATGTTTGTTTTTTAAAATAGAAAATTAAATCTGTTTTTTTTATTCGTGTTATTTGTGTAATTTGTTGTTTCTCTCTTTTGTTTCTATTTTTGAACTTTGATTTGCAATTTCCCATTTTGATACTTAATTTTTAAAATTCTATCCTTAAAATCTTACTATTACTGCTTCTGTCAACAGCTCTTATAGCACCGTACTTTTCTTTTCTATCAACCTTAAACACAAACTTTTCCTCTTTCTCATCAAAAAGCTTATCAACTGCCCGGGCTCTCTTCCAATGCAGTTTCTGTGTTTCCGCAGTACTGTACATAACACTGAGAACAGTCGAAAGTTCATCCGTCACGGTACCCGATACCAGAACGCTGTCACCTATGAATTTTTTTTCTATTCCCTTTAAAATTGGTGGAGTATGATCAACTAAAAAAGAAGCCTTTTTTTCCGACTTAAGAGGACTGGGTTGATCCAAATCGTCCCGCGCAATTACTCTAACATAATAATTACCATCAGGATAGGCTAAAGTATTCAAAAAATAACTATTATCCAATAAGTTATCTGTCATCTTATCCCATTTTTCGGAATCTCGAGAAACAAAAACATCAAATACTAAACGATCATTGTCCGGATCGTCGACCTCCCAATATATGCAACGAATCCCTTCCCCAACCACATAGGCACCCTCCGGAATATGAAATCCCATCCTGCTAAGACGATCTCTTTCCTCAGGGGGTATAACTCCCATAATAGCAGCACCCTCATCCATTTTACCCGTACCTATCTTAGGAGGTAAGACCTCTATTTTTTTTATCAGTGGAGGAGAATTCTGCTTTCCATAGGAAACCCTGACTCCCTTTAAATAAGTTCTATCTCCCTTTAATACCGCCTTCCATTGGATAAAAGGCTCTTCTATTTCAATATGTTTATCAATGCTTTCCCATCTACTCCAGGAAGAATCTACTTCTTTCTTCTTTCCCCCTCTTATAAAAAATCCGATATCTCCCCTACCTTCGTAGTCAAGATTACCCCATATAACCGAAACCCCTCCTTTAAACACAGAAGAAATATATTCTCCCTCTTTTAATTTTCTATTTGTAAATTTGTAAATCTTTGCCGGGTAACCAGTACCAATCCACATATTCCCATTAACTTCCTGCAGTGCAGTTACCTTCGATTCGTCCAGGTCCGCAACTATACTAAAATCACTTTGGTGGAATTCTCCTATTTGTCCATCTTCCGACTCTCCGGCATAAAATTTACCGTTTACCTCCTCTCCACATAATATAGGAGTACCTACATAAACCTCATATTCTCTATTCTTCAAATAAAACTTAATACCACCAACGGATTCGATCTCTTTTAATAACAGTCCCGAAACGCATAAAGTATCTCCAAGATAACCGAGCCCGTTTATCTCTTCAAATCCAGGATCGTAATAAATTTTTCCATCATGATTTCCATCTATCTTGTATACAAGACCCGGATTACTCGTACCTAAAAACAGTTCTTTCCCTTTTATTACCCATGCGGTAACAGAACTCGATTGCGTTTTATAATATTCCTTTAATTCTTTGTCATTTACCAGTTCATAGACTTTGCCTTCCGGACCGCTGCCGACTAAAAAGTTGCCGGCAAACTCAAACATGCAATAAATATTCTTAGCAGGAACAGATAAAGAGTCTATAATTTTTGAACCTTTTATAAAAAATAATTTTCCCTCGGGAGACAAACCTGCCACAAGAACAGTTCCCTTTTTACCTAAAGAAATCAAACTCCCTTCGCTCCTGAAAACAGTATCTATTTCTCCCCCGTTTTTCAATCGTACAATTATACCAGCACCGGATATGCTAAAATAAATATCCTTATCTATCTTGATTATATCGGAAACAAAACCGCTACTTTCCCAGGAAAATTCTTCTATTTTATTACCCACAAAAATCGAATCCGCCGTAATTGCTGACCCTTCAGAAAAACCTTTATAAAGAGAGTCACTTTCATACACCCATAGATACGCAAACGAAATCAAAAACAATACCATTCTACCTCCTTACTTCCACTACCTCTGAGCTCTCTCCACTTAGAGGACCATCAAACTGTATTTTCTCTTCACAAAGAGGATATAAATCATTGTAAATCCTTCTTTTTCCCTTTTCCATGACCATTCTAAGGCTCGGCGGAAGATTCTTGATTTCTCCGGCATCTGTATTTAAAGAAGCTCCCTTTTTATAAACCGATAAGATAAGCATATCAGGAGCCGGTAGGGAATTTAGAAAATCTTTCCACTCTCCAAAATTATCAAATTGGAAATTAAGCGGAACTCTTCCTAATTCATAGCTTAAGTATTCATCTCTACCTGAAACCCAGAGCGTCAACTCACAGGGACTCTGCGGAACTTTAAAATTAAAAATAACGGTTGTATCGGCTCTACGATACCTACTCAATACCACATTAATATCAATTACATCACCCAATTCAAATTTATTTTCTCTAATAATCATATCTTTAATAAAAAATTCTTTTACTTCCGGCTCACTTGATAAATTTACAGAAACAGAATCAACATGAACACCTTCAAACCTATTTCTCTGTATTTCCATTAGAGGTTCTTTTACCCATTGATACAAATCTCTCTGTATCTCTACTCCACTCATAGCAACAGGGACCGAAATATCCCCTTCATTGGTCCAGATACTGAGTTTTCCGCTTACGGTAACATTTTCATACTGGCCCATCTCTTCAATCCAATTTGAAGATACAAGAAAAGGCGGAATAATGGGAAAAATACTTTCTTCAGCTGTAATCTTATATCTTTTCCGGAGATCTCCAATCTTAATCTTACAATCAATCATAGGAGGTTCGCCGCCTATGACAGCTTTTATTCCTGCACTTCCATCAAAAATTACTTTTCCAATTATATCTCCCGGGGTAACGAATTTAAAAGAAGTCGCAAGAGAAGGGAGATAAGTTAAAACTCCTCCCCCACAAAGTGGAAGCACAGAAGAACCTGTCGCATAAGCAGAGTGACCGAAAGCAAAAATCGTATCCCCAATTATCTCGGTTATCGTACCCATAGCGGAAATATTACCATCTCCCGAAATAAGAGTTACGCCGCAAATTCCTCCCGGCACCAATTCAGTAACATCTTCTGCCTCCCCTCCCAACATTACTTCCGAAACAGTGAAGTCGAAAGGAAGAGAATCCAACTCGGAAACTGAAGAAGCCGTAAAACCTGAAACAGTAAGCATCGGCTTTATTGGCGTGAGGTTTGAAGAGCCAACCGTCTTTTTCACACACATTTTCCTCATTTCAGCAAAAGGAATAATACCGCAAATAGGTTCTTTTGAAAAAGTCCATCCATAGGCAATCGCTCCAAGGAGCTTTCCATTTATATAAACCGGACTCCCGCTCATACCGGCAAGAACTCCGGCTTCGTCCACAACTTTACCTTTCAACTTCGCGATTATCACATCTTTATTAAATTGATAATCCGGCATCCTTCCTAAAATTTCAACTTCAATGGTATCGATCCTATTCCCTTCAAAAGTACTTAATGCTATACCCCACATACCCTTCTCAACAGATTGAGGATTTATAAGGTCAAATGCGCAAAAAATTTGAAAAAATAAGATAGAACCAATTAACACGTCAAACCTCTAAATACAACAGAGAACACGAAATTAATAATAGCCACTGATTTTCACGGATAATCACGTATTACCTCCCAGACCACCCAATTTTAATAGCACGCAGATTGTCGCAGATATACTCAGATTAAACCACACCCCTCCCACTATTTTTTGTGTTTTGTTTAAAATTAAATCCTGACAATCAGCGTTCATCTGTGTCCAATTATTCCGTGTTCATCCGTGGCTAATTCTTTTTTTTAATTTTGACTTATCGCTTTCTATCATCCGGAGATTACGTTTATTACTTTCCTACCGTGTCTTGTTCCAAAATCTACCTTTCCGGACTTTAAAGCAAAAAGCGTATCATCTCCGCCCTTACCAACATTCCATCCTGGGTGGTATTTAGTTCCTCTCTGGCGTATCAGTATAGCTCCCGCCTGAACCTCCTCACCTCCAAATCTCTTAACTCCAAGAAATTTGGGTCCTGAATCTCGACCATTCCGTGATGAACCAACTCCTTTTTTATGTGCCATCTCCAATCCTCCTTTTATTTCTTTGTTTTTTTAGCGCCTACGGTTGTCTTTTTTGCTTTCTTATCTTTAGCTTTCGTTTTCTTAGTAACACTCTTCGTCTTTCCGGCCGTTTTCTTTACTTTCTTTTTCTCGTCGGTTGTCTTTTTCTTTGCTTCGCCGGTTGATTTAATTGTTTTCTTAACTTTAGTTGTCGCCTTCTTTATCCCACGAGTCGTTTTAGTTTCTTTCTTAGCTGCTACGGTCGTCTTCTTAACCTTTTTATCCTTCGCCACTGTCTTTTTCTCTGTTTTCACTTCAACTTTCTCACTCTTCTTCTCAGACTTTACCTTACCCCCAAGTATTATATCTTTTATTTGTATCTCGGTATAGGTCTGGCGATGCCCTCTTGTATTTCTGTATCGGTTTCTTTTTTTAAATTTAAAAACTATTATTTTCTTATAGCGACCGTGCTCAATAACCTCCGCTGTAATAGAAGCCCCCTCGATATAAGGCTGCCCAATCTTGGTATCTCCATTCTTAACAAGCAAAACCTTTTCAAAAGAAACTTTCTCCCCAATTTTCCTGTCCAACCGGGGAATTTTCAACTTCTCTCCCGGACTCCCAAGATACTGGAATCCTTTGGCCTCAAAAACTACAAACATTAGAATCCTCCTTCAAGTTGTATCAGTTACTTCCCTCGGGAATCGCACTTTCCTCCGGAATGAGATTTCCTTCCGGAACCACACCTTCTGGAGTAACTTCCTCTCGTACCCCTTCTTCAAAGGGTATACCTATTCTTTCCGGTAAATTTTCTCTTAATTTTTCCTCAATGCCACCTTTGTCAACTCTAACTTCCCTTGGAACTTTGAACGCAATTGTAATTGAAGTTAGAAAAAAGAAAATTGCCAGTACAATGGTTACTTTACGTAAAAGCAAAGAAGCTCCCCTTCCACCAAAAAAAGAACCACCGCCTGCTCCGCCAAATACAGAACTCATACCTGCACCCTGAGACTGCTGCATAAGAATGACAAGAATCAAAAAAACCGAAAAAAACACATGTAGTCCCACTAAAAAACCTAACATTAAATCTCCTTTGCTATATTTATCATCTCTACAAAACCATCAACGTCGAGCGCTGCTCCTCCAATTAGAGCACCATCAATATCTTTCTGGGTAATAAATTCCTTCATATTATGTACTTTAACAGAACCCCCATAAATTATCCTGATTTCCTCCCCTTTAGCACCTAACTTTTCTCTGATAATAGAATGCATTTCCTCTGCATCTTCCGGATGAGGGGTTTTACCAGTCCCAATCGCCCAGACAGGTTCATAAGCAACAGCAAGATCACAATCGTCATAGTCAACACCTAAGAGTCCTTCTTCTATTTGCTTATCTACGACTTCTTTTGCTTTACCTGCTTCTCTTTCCTCTTCGGTTTCACCTATACATATAACTACTTTCAGATGCTTTTGCAAGGCTTTCTCGACTTTCTTTCTGACTCCAGCATTCGTTTCGCCAAAATAGGTTCTTCTCTCAGAGTGACCTATTATTACCCACTCTACGCCAAGCTCTTTAAGAAAAACAGATGAAATTTCTCCTGTATAGGCACCTTCATCTTCCCAGAAAAGATTTTGGGCTCCAACTGATATTCCGGTTCCCTCAAAACTTTTCTTTGCCTCTACAAGAGAAGTAAAAGGAGGGGCAATGAATACATCAACACCTTCTGTTGAGACTTTCTTCTCCTTAATGCTACTTGCAAATTGAGCTGTCTCTTCCACACCCTTATTCATTTTCCAGTTACCACCGATAATCAACTTTCTCATCAAAACCTCCTCTACATTATTTTGAAAGCCGGCAACTCTTTGCCTGAAATAAACTCAAGCGATGCGCCGCCTCCTGTAGAAAGATGGCTTACCGAAATATCGGAATCTTCAAAAACTTTATCAGTATCTCCACCGCCAACCACAGTAAATGCTCCTTTTTTTGTTAATGCTCCAATTTCTCGCGCAATTTCCCACGTTCCCTTATCAAATGGAGGCACTTCAAAAACTCCCACAGGACCATTCCAGAATAAAGTTTTTGAGTTTGAGATTATCTCTTTATACTTCGCAACGGTCCGGGGACCGATATCTACACCCATCTTTCCATCCGGAATCTCGAAAGAAGGTACAACAGACCATTCGGCAAAACCATCAATCTTTTCCACATGATCTATAACTACCATATCATCCGGCAAGTTAAGATTCTTTCCATATTGCTCAAGTTCCGAAATCGCCTCTTTAACTTTATCAAACAAACTCTCTTCAAGAATAGAACCACCTACATTTCCGCCTTTTATATGAATAAAGCTAAAGGACATCGCTCCGCCAATCAAAATATCATCCGCAATAGGAGCAAGACCTTTAATTACCGGTATTTTTGTCTTCAGTTTTAAGCCGCCAAGAACAACCGTAAACGGCGATTCCGGCTTTTCCAAGAGTTTCGAAAGCTGTTCAATTTCTTTCATCATTAAAAAACCCACAGCTTTATCTTGAATAAACTCGGCGACACCATAAGTCGAAGCATGCGCCCTATGAGCAGTAGCAAAAGCATCGTTCACATAAACATCTCCGAGATTCGAAAGAAGCCTAGAAAATTCTTTATCATTTTTCTCTTCTTCGGGATAAAACCTGGTGTTCTCAAGCAGCAATAAATCTCCTGCCGTAAGAGTCTTGACTTTTTCTTCAACTAGGGGTCCCACAGTCTTTTCCGAAAACTGAACTTTTGTATTTAAAAGTTCGGAAAGGCGCTGGGCTACAGGACGAAGTGAAAACTTCTCAACTGCTTGCCCACCAGGTCTCCCTAAGTGCGACATCATAATAATAGCTGCACCATTTTCCATCAAATAACGAATAGTCGGCAAACTCGCTCTAAGCCTATTATCATCTTCTATCTTTCCTTTCGAAAGAGGCACATTAAAATCAAAACGGCAAAGAACTTTCTTGCCCTTTACGTTAAGATCCTTAATAAAAGGAACTTTCTTCATAGAGATTTTCCCATCATAAGAGCTACGTCTATCATTCTCATAGAAAATCCCCATTCGTTATCATACCAGGAAAGAACCTTAACGAGTGTTCCCCCGATAACCTTGGTAAACTCAGGATCGAAAATGGAAGAATGAGGATTACCTATAATATCCATAGACACTACAGGATCCTTGGAATATTCAAGAACTCCCTTAAGCTCACCATCGGCATATTTCTTGAAAGCCGCATTTACGGAATCAACCGAAGCTTCCTTACTTACTTTACAAACAAAATCTACGACTGCGCCATCGGGCACAGGTGCACGAAGAGCGATCGCATCCAATTTTCCCTTCAACTCAGGAAAAACTTTCGTGGTAGCAATTGCAGCACCGGTTGTCGTCGGAATAATTGAAAGCGAAGCCGCCCTACCTCTTCTCCAATCTTTTGCAGGTAAATCAAGCACTTTCTGAGAAGAAGTATATGCATGAGCTGTAGTCATGAGACCCTGTTCTATACCAAATGTTTCATTAAGAACTTTCACTACAGGAGAAAAACAGTTTGTTGTACACGAAGCATTAGAAACAATATCATGTTTTTCCGGATCATATTGATCATGGTTAACCCCATAAACAATTGTAAAACCTGCATCATCTCCCTTAAACGGCGCAGAGACTATGACTTTTTTAGCTCCCGCCTTTAAATGTTTAGTTGCCATATCTTTTGTTCTGAAAAGACCCGTAGCTTCAAAAACAATATCTGCTCCAAGACTCCCCCACGGAAGTTCTTCGGGTTCTCTCTCTTGCGTAAAAGGAACTTTCTTACCATTAACGACAAGAGAATTACCATCTACTTTAACATCGCCATCAAATCTTCTGTGAACAGAATCATACTTAAAGAGATATGCAAGATTATTAAGATCCGCAATGTCATTTATACCAACAATTTCTATATCGTTTCTATTTATAACTTCTCTTAGAATACATCTTCCAATTCTACCAAAACCGTTTACACCAACTCGAACTGCCATTTAAAAACCCTCCTTTTAAACATTTTTACATTTCAATACTAAAACCAAAACCAAATGCCAGATTATCCCATACATTTGCACTGCTGCGCATATCAAAAACGGCATCTCTATCTCCATCATTATCACCTAAAAAGTTATTTAGAACTGCTGTAGCAATATGGGATACATCGTACTTAACAGGCAGATAAAACTTCAAATTATCTCTTTCATAACTTAAAGACAACCCTAAAGTTGCGGAAGGAATCCACACCCAGTCCCAATCTACTTCCCTACCGCTGAGGATGAGAACACTTGCAGCAAGACCTATTCGGGCATCAACAACGGGAACAGGTATTGGGGTATATGTATATAGTCCAACTTCACTCAAAGAATAATCGGCAGGGAACGAAAGTTTACCTGTAATTCCCAGGTTTATGGGATCGATTATAAACCCAAAATTGAAACTGGAACCGCTAAAACTCATAATATAATCACTTTCAGATTCCGCATCACTGTCCCAAGTCGCACTGTCAATCGTAATTATAGCTCTACCCGATATCAACGAATCGCTAATATTATTCATATAAGTTGTTGTGTCAACAGTAAAGGAATCAATATCGGAAATCCAGGAAAAGTCCCAACTATAATCGCCCACGAGGTCGTAATTTCCACCAAAATCAAATCCCCATGAAATTTTCATCCCCGGAAAATCAATAATTGACCCAATACAAAAAACCGGGTGCATGGTTGATAACCCTGAAGAAAAAATTTCTCCGGTCACAAGATCTTCATCAAAGTTTAACGCGGCCGAAAAATTCCTAATTAGCCATTCATCTCCATCACTGTCAAAAACATTTGTATCTCTAACCTCTATCACCAAACTATCAATATGGGTTGAGAATGCTCCTTCTCCCAGAATTCTGCAATTCTGAAATTTAAGACCCGCACCAAAACCCAGAGGGCCAACATTAAGTCCAGCCCCGAGAAACATCGGAATATCGGAATATTCTACTCTTAGGGGAACCGAATTATCCAGAGTAACTGCTCCTTTAAATAATGGATTTACCCTGACTGTATCCCCATCGGGTATCTCAGAGAAATCATCATGAGTAAACTCGAAAACTTCGTCAGCCCGTATATCACCATAAATACTTCCACTTAAACTGGCTTCAACGCCTAATTTATAACCGGATCCGTAAGAAATTCCCACACCAAACATTCCAATTCTTTTCGAAAAACCAATAAAATTAACCCCCCCCAAAGCATGATATTGCCCATACAATCGGCTTCCAGGGTCAACAAGACCACTATTACTCACCGTATCTTCATCACCACTAACGTCAAAGGAAAAGGTATCAACATCGGTCGCGCTTATTCCCGCAAGGGAAAAAGCAGTAAAAAACTGCACATCAGGGGATTTTCCAAGAGCAGCAGGATTTAATCCGGCACCGATAATGCCGAACCCGCCGGCAGGGTTAAAAAAGCCTTTCTCAAGAAAGAAAAGATCTATCTCTTGTGAACTTCTATATATCTTAACATAATCTTGCCCCTCAATGTGAATAGCCGAAAAAAGTAAAAAGGATAAAAAAAACATAAACCCTCCTTTAGATTAAGGATATGCTCTTCCCAGAGTCCTGGGAAAAGGTATTGTTTGCCGGATATGACTGATTCCGCAAAGCCAGGCAACAGTCCGCTCTATTCCAAGTCCAAAACCGGCGTGCGGAACAGACCCATATTTCCTTAAATCAAGATACCACTTAAAAGCGTCCTCTGGTAGCTCTCTTTCCTTTATCTCCTTCTTTAATATCTCCTCTTCAAACTCCCTTTCTCCACCTCCCACAATCTCCCCGTATCCTTCGGGAGCAAGAATATCAAAGGAAAGAGTTGCCTCCTCATTTCCGGGTTCTTTTCGCATATAGAAAGCTTTAATCTCTCTTGGAAAATGTGTCACTATTAATGGAGAATCATAATTCTTTCCAAGAACAGTCTCCTGGGGAGCTCCAAAATCTTCACCAACATCCATTGTCTCACCTAATTCGTTAACTTTCTTTACCGCATCCTCATACCTTATTCTGGGAAAAGGAGTCTTTATAGCCTTAAGAAAGGATACATCCCTTTCTAGAACTTCTAATTCCCTTTTTCTATTATTTAAAACTCTCTTGATTACATATTCGATCATTCCGCTTGCAAGCTCTATAGAATCATCCATATGAGCATACGCAATCTCCGGTTCCACCTGCCAGAATTCAGTCAAATGGCGACGAGTTTTTGATTTTTCAGCTCTGAACGCCGGACCAAAACAATATACCTTTCCAAATGCAGCAGCAGTCGCCTCACAATAAAGCTGCCCACTCTGAGATAAATAAACAGGCGTACCAAAATAATCAACTTCAAAAAGAGTTGTCGTTCCTTCACAGGCAGAAGGTGTAAAAATAGGCGCATCAAACCGCAGGAAACCTTTTTCCCATAAATAATCTTCAACCGCTTTAACCACTTCCGCTCTTATACGTAAAATAGCCCATTGCTGACTGGAACGAATCCAGATATGTCTGTTACCAAGCAAAAAATCGGTACCATGAGATTTAGGAGTAATAGGGTAATCTTCACTGTTTCCGACGAGTTCAACTGAACCTATAGAAAGTTCATAACCGATGGGAGCTCTTTTATCTTCTCTAACCTTTCCCCTGACAATCACAGAACTTTCCTGATTCAAATTCTCCATAATAGAAAAACTCTCCGGATCAGTATCTTGCTCGGTTGCAACACCTTGAATTATGCCCGTACCGTCTCTCACCATAAGAAATCGTATCTTTCCGCTGGATCTTTTATTATAGACCCATCCTCGGATTTCTACCTGCTTATCTACAAATTCTGCAATATTCTCTATATACGTACAATCCATAGTTTTATTGTTACTCCTTAAAAAACATAAATACCCCTCTACCCACTCTTTAAGCTTTAATTTGAAGTGGTTTCCGAGAGTTCTAATTTTATTGTTTTTCTTAAATTTTCGCTTCTATTTTTCATTCCTATATTATGCTGTAATCAAGAAAAGTCAACACCTTTTCGCATAATTAGCCACAGAGAATATAGAAAAAGTCATACGTCACTAGTCATGAGTCATAAGTCAAAATAAAACCCACCCCACAACACAAAAAAACAATTGAACCACAAAGTGCACAAAGATCACAAAGCCCACACACCCTATTTATTATATTTAATTAACCACAAAGAACACAGAGAAAAAAAACGCACAGAGCCACGGAGACACTAAGTGTTTTTCAACTTGACAGAGGCTGGATTTCTATTACAATGATAATAGATGTATATGGAGTTAAAAATAAATGCGAAATGGTTAGTATTTTTTATGATAACAAAAGGTAAAAGTAAAACATGAAATTCAACATATTTATATTATTTGCGACCCTTATAATTTCCAACTTATCTTATTCACAAGAATTTAAAATGCCTGAAAGTGCAGTATTCGACGCTTTAGCAAAACGATATTTCGTTTCAAATTTCGGAGACGGAAACATTATTCAAATAGATTCAACCGGAGGAAAAACCTACTTTAAAAAGGGATTATCAAAATTACTCGGGATGTTAATATATGAAAATATACTATATGTCGTAGATAACCCGAAAACAATAAGAGGATTCGATATTACAGACGGAAGCACCAAATTAGAAATTCAAATAAAAGAAGCATCGTTTTTGAATGATATTACTGTCGACGATTCGGGATTTTTATACGTAACAGGCAGCAATACCGGTACAGTCTTTAGAATCAATATTGCATCTAAAACTTATTCGCCGTTTATGAAAACACATGGCGGTCCAAATGGAATTACGTATGATAAATTAAATAACAGGCTTTTAGTATGTTATTTTGTGGAAAAAGCTACGATAGACGAGATAAGTCTTGAAGATTCAACGATTTCAACACTTATAACAACAGAATTTACCAATCTCGACGGAATAACTCTTGACGACGAAGGAAACTGTTATGTTTCGGAATGGGGCCCGGGTAGTTTTGAATCCGGATACACAAAGGAAGGTAAAATTTATAAATATGACAACTCCTTTAAAAAAGAACCCGAATTAGTATCGAGTGTACACCATGGACCCGCGGATATCTATTTCAACATTTGGAAAAACGAACTGGTAATACCTTCATTATTAGCCGACACCGTAGAATTCTTACCTTTGGAGAGTAAATGAAATATACACAGATACTCTTGCTTTCATCAATAAATTCTATTATAATTAATAAAAAGCGATTGGAGGTTTAATATGCATAATGAATTCAATGCAGTAATAGAAAAAGATGGTGAATGGTTTATAGCTTATTCTCCTGAAATTCCGGGTGCCAATGGACAAGGGCTTACAAAAGAAGAATGCCTTAAAAGTCTCGCGGACGCGGTCCATCTCATATTGGAAGATCGAAGAAGAGATGTTATGCGAGGTCTTCCCAAAAGTGCTATAAAAGAAAAAATTATATTAGAATGAAACGAAGCAAATTGTTAAAACATTTGCGTCGTGACGGATGTTATTTAAAGCGTGAAGGACGGTCTCATTCTTTATGGTGCAATCCTCATACCGGACATATCGAAGCCGTTCCTCGCCATACAGAAATTCCCGATAGACTTGCAAAGAAAATAATTAAATCTCTGTCTTTACCTGAATTATAATAATCAGTTGTTAGAATACATGGAAAGTCAACAAGATCAGACCAAGGCAATCAAGAGCCATTTCTGAAATGCAGAGAGGAAAATAATAATATGTCACAATTTCAAGCGTAATCCCCATAGTCTCTATTATGTTTCAGACTATAACTATCATATTCGCCAGAGTAAATAATGGGAATATCACTCAAAACACATAAGATATTATGGGGGCGTTCCGGGGGAAGATGCTCAATACCAAACTGTCGGAAGTTGCTTGTAGTAGATGAAACCGAAACGGACGATCCATCTCTTATTGGAGAGGAAGCCCATATCGTTGCTCGTGAACCGAATGATCCAAGGGGAAAATCCCCTCTGTCCCCAGAAAAGAGAGATAAATATAATAATCTCATTCTTCTCTGTAGAAATCACCATAAGATTGTCGATGACCAAGAAAACGAATACACGGTTGAACGATTACACGAAATTAAAAACAATCATATCGAATGGTTCAAAAAAACTGCTGAATATGACGAGAAAAAACAGCTAGATGACGAAATCTACGCGACATACATAGAAAAATGGGGCCAGTTATGCAACCTGAACACATGGAATAATTGGAGTTCATTTGTACTTGGAAGTGGTCAGCCTAAGATGTTAACATTAACTTACAAACAATTACAAAAACTGATAGAATACATTTTATCAAGGATTTGGCCGCATAGATACAAAGAGCTAGAATCATCTTTCACTAATTTTAGATTGGTACTCAGCGATCTTTTTAATACTTTCAGCAAATATATGATTCAAACTGGTGAGTGGTTCTTAACGGAAAAATTCTACAAGATTCAAGAACACGACAATAAGAGATACCATGAACTGTCTCAAAAATACGACTATCACGTTGATTTGGTTGAAGATTTAATGCTTGAACTAACACGAGTTGCCAACTATTTATGCGATCAAGCGCGAAAATCCATATCACCTTCCTTTAGATTAAAGGAAGGCTCTTTATTAGTCTCATCTGGACCATACATGGATCTTACAGTTGTAACAATGCGCGTCGAATATAGAAACGAAGAGAGAACAGAATACCCTTACCCTGGGCTAGAAAAATTTATGACGCTTAGAAAATCAAGAGATAAACACTTTGGAGAGGGATTTAATCCTGATTATTTTCCACCGTCAGACCTCCTAGGATAAAATACGACATCTATCAAAAACAAAAGATTATCCCACATCGTTAATCAAAAAATACTTGGATTCAAACCTCAATGATTGACAAATAAAGAAAAATATTCGTGCTATTTGTGTGATTTGTTGTTTCTCTTTGTCTTTAAATTTACAATTTGCAATTTTCAACTTACAATTTACAATAAGACACTAAGAACTGTTGTGTTCATCCGTGTAAATCCGTGGCTATATTATTGTTAGAAAGTTAGGAGGTTGGGAAGTTAGAAAGTTAAAACAACAAAATTCTTTTTTCTCTGTGTTCTCTGTGAATTTTATTTTTCTCTGTGCACTCTGTGGTAAATTTTTTTAAATTAATTTTTGAATTTTTATTTGTAATTTTACAATTTGATATTTGATTTTTACATTTTAGCGGCTTCTTCATGTTGTGCATCTTTGTGTTCTTTGTGGTTCAATTAATTTTTTTGGGGTTGGGATGGGTTTTAAACAAAAAATAACTTTCTGTTTTTTTTCTCTGTGTCTCCGTGTCTCTGTGTGAGAATTTTTTTTTTTATATCTGTGTTAATCTGTGGCTAATTATTCGGTGGTGTGGGGTGCGGCTTTGCCGCTAATATCCTCTTATAGCATCAAGTTCCTTCTGCATAACTTTTTCGGGAATCTGCTGATATTTATGAAACTGCATAAAATGAACACCTCTTCCACCAGTAAGAGAGCGCAGGGCAGTTGCGTAACCAAATAGATTTGCAAGAGGTACAAGAGCTTCAATTATAGCAAGATCAACTACATGGTCAACGTGTTTTACTTCACCTCTTCTTGAGTTAACGTCATCTAAAATCGTTCCGAAATATTCATTTGGCACTGTGATTTCTATTTCCATAATCGGTTCTAAAAGTACAGAATTTGCTTTCTTATATGCGCTCTTAAAAGCCCTTGAGGCAGCTATTTTATATGCAATATCGGAAGAATCCACTTCATGACAAGAACCACCTGTCAAAGTGACTTTCCCCCCTAAAACCTCAAATCCACCAAGGCTTCCCGAATACATTGCCTCCCGTATACCTTCCTCAATTGCTCTCAAAAATTCCTTTGGCACCTCACTTACCTTAGCTTTATTTATAAATTCAAATTCTTCACTCGGTTCCAAAGTTAATACAACATGACCATACTGCCCTTTGCCACCACTTTGCTTTATGAATTTCCCTTCAGCGGTCGCATTCTGGGTTATGCTTTCCTTATAAGAAACCCTGGGGGTTCTTACTCTTGTTTCAACTTTGGATTCTCTTTTAAGTCGTTCCATAATAACCTCAAGATGCAGTTCTCCCATACCGTAAATTAAAGTTTCACCGGTATCAGGATCCTGCTTAACCATAAAAGTAGGATCTTCCTCATGAATTTTATTCAAAGCAAAAATAAGCTTCTGCTGATCGGCAATAGTCTTCGGAGAAACACTGGTAAAAATTACGGGTTCCGGCAACTCCGGAGGCTCAAAAAGAACCGGCCTTTTAGGATCAGTCAACGTATGCCCTGTTGAGACTTCTGAAAGTCCAATAAAAGCTGCTATTTCTCCCGCTTCAACAGAATCTACTTCTTTTCTCTTATTAGCATGTACAAGAATAATTTTAGAAAGTCTCTCCGATTTATTCGAATTAACGTTTAATATCGTGTCTCCTTTCTTAACTTTTCCCGAATAAATTCTCACAAAACATAATTTGCCATGAGGATCTGATATTATCTTAAAAACAAGCCCGCTAAAAGGCTCCCCGGGATCGTTCTTTCTCACTTCTTTTTCACCGGTTTTTGGATTTTTACCCTCGGCAGGAGGAACATCCAGAGGAGAAGGCAGATAATCCACAATGGCATTCATGACTTTTTGTACTCCAATATTCCTTAGAGCAGTACCGCCAACAACCGGGAAAAAGTCAGCTCTAATAGTACCTTTCCTGATTGCTCTTTTTAAAATAGCAGGTTCTATTTCTTCTTCTTTAAGAAATTTTTCCACAACCTCATCATCATAGAGACTCACTCTATCAAGGAGTTCCTTCCTATATTTTTTAGCTAAATCGGAATATTCTTCCGGGATCGGTACTTCTTTAAAAACAAGACCTTTTTCATCTTCCCACACCCAGGCCTTCATATCCACAATATCAATCACACCTTTAACTTTCTCTTCTAAAAAAAGAGGCAAATCAAGGATTAAAGGCGTTACTTTAAGTCTATCTTGCATCATTTCCACAGTTCGAAAAAAATCCGACCCTTTTCTATCTAACTTATTTATATATGTAATTCTTGGAAGATGATATCTATCTGCTTGCCGCCAGACAGTTTCGGATTGCGCTTCTACCCCTTCTACACCACTAAATATAACTACTCCACCATCAAGAACTCTTAGGCTTCTTTCAACTTCTACCGTAAAATCAACATGTCCGGGTGTATCTATTATATTTACCCTTTTCCCTTTCCAAAGAATAGTAGTAGCAGCGGAAGTAATAGTAATACCACGTTCCTTCTCCTGATCCATATAATCCATAACAGTAGAGCCGTCATCGACCTCTCCTATCCGATGAACTCGCCCACTATAAAAAAGAATTCTCTCAGTTAGAGTGGTTTTACCCGCATCTATATGAGCTATTATTCCAATATTTCTTATATCAGGGATATTAACCCTTTTATTTGAATCAGGATTTTGCGGCATTAAAAATTCCTAAACGATTAATATAAATATAAGCGCGTTACCAACCGAAATGAGCAAAAGCCTTGTTGGCTTCCGCCATCCTATGAGTATCTTCTTTTTTCTTGTATGCTGAACCTTCTTTTCTGGAGGCTGCGATAAGCTCGTTACAGAGCCTATCTTTCATCAAATATTCTCCCCTACTCCTCGCGGCCTTTACCAACCACTTGATACCAAGTGAAAGTTTTCTACCGGGTCTCACTTCCATCGGAACCTGATAAGTCTGTCCGCCTATTCTTTTAGGTCGTACCTCAACCATTGGCTTTACATTATTAACAGCCTGATTAAAGACATCAATACCCTCTTTTCCTGTACGTTCCGTAATAAGATCTATAGCACCGTAGAAAATACTTTCTGCTACGCTTTTCTTGCCTTCATACATTAGATTATTCACAAATTTCGATACAAGCTCAGAATGATACTTACAATCAGCAGGTATTTCTCTTACCAGAGCTCTTCTTCTTCTCATTTTCCCTCTCCTGTACTGCTTTTAGGTTTTTTTGTCCCATAGCAAGAACGGCTATTTTTTCTATCTTCAACACCTGTTGAATCATAGACTCCCCTCACAATATGATACCTGACCCCAGGCAGATCTTTAACTCTACCTCCTCTAACCAGAACTATAGAATGTTCCTGCAAAGTATGACCTTCACCCGGGATATACGCAGTAACAACTTTTCCGTTAGAGAGTCTAACTCTAGCCACCTTACGGAGAGCCGAATTCGGTTTTTTGGGAGTAGTCGTATATACCCTTAAACATACTCCCCTTTTCTGAGGGCTGCCATCAAGAGCCGGTGACTTTGTTTTCTTCTTAGCTTTTGCTCTTCCTTTTCTTACTAATTGATTTATTGTCGGCATACGAACCTCCTATGCTCTTTTTGCTTCTTCTGTTGTTTCTTCTTCTTTATATTTTAACTCTATTTCACTAAAATCTTTAAATCCTGTACCCGCGGGAATCTTCCCTCCTATTATAACATTTTCTTTTAATCCCTTAAGATAATCGGATTTTCCCTCTAAAGCGGCGTTCAAAAGTACCTTTGTAGTATGTTGAAAAGATGCCGCTGCTATCACTGATTCATGTGATAGGGAAGAGTGTGTAATACCAAGCAATAAGGGTTCAAAGCTCACGGGTTGTCCTCCTTCACTCGCAACTTCCAGATTGACTTCCTTAACTTCCTTAGCGTCCATAACCTGTCCTTCCAGGAATGTAGTATCTCCACTTTCAGCAATTCGTACCTTTCTGAACATCTGACGGACAATTATACCTATATGCTTATCATCTATATTGACTCCCTGCATTCTGTAAACTTCCTGAATTTCATTCAGCAGGTATTGCTGTGCCGCTATTACACCCTTTACCCGAAGCACATCATGGGGATCAACAAAACCCTCGCATAGCTTATCACCAGCTTCTACCCTCTGACCTTCATGAACCATAAAATACTTACCATAAGGAACTTTATACTTTCTTTTGTCTTTATCAGATTCGACATAGATAATTCTCTTTCCCCTAGAGACCTTACCAAAACGGACAATTCCGTCTATTTCCGAAATTATAGCTTTATCTTTGGGAGATCTGGCTTCAACCAGGGCTTCCACTCGTGGAAGTCCTCCCGTAATATCCTGAGTACGTGCAATATCACGTGGTTTTTTTGCCAAAAGAGAACCAACCTCTACTTTAGCTCCATCATTAATAAACAGATAAGATCCTCTGGGAATCGGATACTCAGCCACTTTTTTATTACCCGATCTAATCTCAATAGTGGGAAGATATTTACTCTTAGAGCCATAAACCAACATCCTTTGCCTCTTCCCGGATTCATCTACCATTTCCTTAAGAGTAATTCCTTCTTTAATATCAATAAATTTGATCTTACCCTCTTTCTCCGCTATTATCAAATTAGAATATGGTTGATACTCGAAAAGAACCGCTCCTTTTTCAACTTCATCTCCATCGTTAATTTTAAGTATTGATCCATAAGGAATTTTATACTTTAACTTTCCCTCGCTATGAGTTAAATAAAGGTGAGAATTCCTGGAAAGGACAACCATCGGTTTTCCCTTAACATTCTTATAAATCAAAGCCTTTGCAAACGTAATTTTCCCATCTTTAGGCGATTTCTGATAAGACTCGGCAGCTTCACCCGATGCTATTCCACCAACATGGAAAGTTCTTAAAGTCAACTGTGTACCAGGTTCTCCGATGGATTGAGCAGCGATAACCCCAACCGCAGTTCCTATTTGGACTAGTTTCCTGGTCGAGAGATCTCTACCATAACACCTCTGGCAAATACCTGTTTCCGATTCACAGGTGAGAACCGAACGATTTCTGACAGACTCTACACCCGCCTCTTCAATTTCCCTACCTATGCCTTCATCAATCCACTCGCCCGCCTGTACAATAATTTCGCCTGTTAGCGGATGAATGACATCATCAGCAGTATAAGAACCTTCGATTCTGTCAACCAGAGACTCAACAACTTTCCCTCCTTCGACAAGTGCCGATACATCCACACCCATAACCGTACCACAATCTTCTTCAGCAACAACGACTGCTTGAGCTACATCAACCAATCTTCTGGTTAAATAACCTGCCTCAGCAGTCTTAAGCGCCGTATCGGTAAGACCTTTTCTCGCTCCATGAGAGGAAATAAAATATTCCATCTCATTCAATCCTTCTTTAAAGGAATGAAGTATGGGAGTTTCAATGATCGCCTGGGAAGAAAGTTTTTTCTGAGGCTTAGCCATCAATCCTCTTAGCCCGCAAAGTTGTCTTATTTGATCCATATTGCCTCTTGCACCGGATCTGCTCATCATATGAATAGGATTGAAACCTTCTCTATCAATCATTAGAGATTTTTCTATTTCTTTCTCGATTATCTCCGTAGCTCGAGTCCATGTGTCAATAACTTTATTATACCTTTCTCCTTCTGTAATGACACCCTGTACCTTATGCTGCTTTTCCGCCTCCAGTACTTTTCTCTGAGCATCTTCTATAATCTGTTCTCTCTCTTTGGGAATAATCATATCGGTAAGACCAATGGTTAGACCCGAACGAGTCGCAAATTCAAATCCAAGTTCTTTAACCTCATCGAGAAATTCTGCTGTCTTATCCATACCAAGTTTTTTATAACATCTCAATATTAGATTTTTTAGTTCTTTACTCTCCAAAGGCTGATTGACCCATCTAAGAGGTTCGGGAACTATTTCATTAAATATAACCCTTCCTACGGTAGTCTCAAGCCAAGCATCCTTATACATAAGATTAATCCAATCATGAAGTCCGACTACTTTCTCTTCATACGCACAAACAACCTCTCCGATATTCCCAAAGAAACGTTCTATCTTTTTTTCTCCCTGACGTTCCTGTGTAAGGTAATAAACCCCGATAACTATATCTTGAGTAGGAACCATTAAAGGTACCCCATTGGAAGGAGAAAGGATATTTCTGGATGACATCATAAGAAAATAACTTTCCAACTGCGCATATGAAGACAACGGAACATGCACTGCCATCTGATCACCATCAAAATCAGCATTAAAGGGAGGACAAACCATAGGATGAATACGTATTGCATTTCCCTCTACAAGCTTAGGCAGAAATGCCTGAATAGAAACCCTGTGCAAAGTAGGGGCACGGTTTAAGAGAATCGGATAACCATCTACAACCTCTTCCAATAAATCCCATGCTTTTGGATCATTTGCTTCTAGCACTCTCCTTGCCTGTCTTATCGAATCAACAACTCCCGACTCTTCCAATTTTCTAATAATAAAAGGCTTGAAAAGTTCTTTAGCCATTTTCTTCGGGAGACCGCATTCATATAATTTTAAAGTGGGATCCACTGTAATGACAGATCTTCCGGAATAATCAACCCTCTTACCCAAAAGATTCCTTCTAAATCTTCCTTTTTTACCTTTTAAGGAATCGGTTATAGATTTAAGTGGCCTATTACCTCTACCGGTAATAGATCTGCTCAATCTTGAATTATCAAGCAAAGCATCTACCGATTCCTGAAGCATTCTCATCTCGTTTCTGAGTATCGTCGGAGGAGCATCAATTTCTATCAAATTTTTAAGCCTGTTATTTCTCGTAATCACTCTCCGGTAAAGATCATTCACATCAGAGGTAGCAAAAACTCCTCCTTCAAGAGGGACCAGAGGCCTAACATCGGGTGGAATTACCGGTAGGACTCGCAGGACCATCCACTCCGGCTTATTACCTGATTTGAGAAATGCTTCTATTATAGAAAGCTTCTGCAATAATTTTTTCTTTTTATGCTTTGAACCAACGGATTTTATTTCTCCTTTTAGTTCTTTGGATATTTTCCCAAGATCCAACTCTTTTAAAAACTCATAGATACCATCTCCTCCCATCTTGGCAACAAACGCTCCCTTATATTTCTCTTTCAAACCTACGTATTTTTCATTGGAGATAACCTGTCCCTTCGTAAGAGGAGCATCACCGGGGTCTATCACAATATAAGATTCGTAATATAAAATTCTTTGAAGATCTATTTTCTTTAAACCAAGCAATTTACCTATAATACTCGGATTGACCTTGTAATACCAAATGTGTACGACAGGAACCACCAATTCGATATGCCCCATTCGCTCCCTTCTTACGCTGGACTTTGTGACCTCAACCTTACATCTTTCGCAGATATGCCCTTTATATTTTGGTCCTTTGTACTTACCGCAGTTACACTCATAATCTTTAACCGGTCCAAAAATTCTCTCACAGAACAACCCACCCATCTCGGGTTTCTGGGTTCTATAATTTATAGTCTCAGCCTTCTTAACCTCGCCATGAGACCAGGACAATATTTTCTCCGGATAAGCAAGAGAAAACCTTATAAGGTTAAAATGTTTTGGAAATCCTTCTTTGAATCTCCCCTCGTTAAATTTCATATTTCTCCTCCTCACCTTTCCTAAGGAGTTCAACATTCAAGGCCAAACCTTTCAACTCTTTAACAAGCACATCAAAGGAAGTCGGCACTCCCGGTTCCGGTGGGGGATCTCCCTTCACTATTGCCTCGTAAGCCTTATTTCTTCCTTCCACATCATCAGATTTTATAGTAAGCATTTCCTGCAAGGTATGAGCAGCCCCATATCCTTCCAACGCCCATACCTCCATCTCACCAAACCTCTGCCCGCCATACTGAGCTTTTCCTCCAAGCGGCTGCTGGGTGATTAACGAATATGGACCGGTAGCCCTGGCATGATGTTTGTCCTCAATCATATGATATAGTTTCATTAAATACATATAGCCGACAGTTATTTTTTGATCGAAAGGTTCACCTGTTCGCCCATCGTAAAGTGGAACTTTACCATCTTCGGGAAGACCAGCTTTTTTCAATAATTCTCTTATCCTTTCAATAGAAACTCCTTCGAAAATAGGACTTCCCACCTCTATATTTAACTTATCTGCAGCCCAACCAAGATGGGTTTCCAAAATTTGCCCTACATTCATTCTCGAAGGAACACCTAAAGGATTAAGTACAACATCTACAGGGGTACCATCCTCCATGAAAGGCATATCCTCTTCCGGTACCACTGCAGCAATAACACCTTTATTACCATGTCTTCCGGAAACCTTATCTCCTATCGATATTCTCCTACGCTGACCTATATAAACTTTAATCATCTTATTAACGCCCGCAGCCAACTCATCACCTCTTTCTGCAACCTTGAGAGCGTTTTCCATTTCTTTCTCTGTCTTCTTAATCAGTTGATCTACCTTTTCAACAAAATCTTTTATTTTCGGATAGACTTTCAAATCTACCCGTTGCTCCAATTTTTCCAAATGTTTATCTTTGATTACCTGATTTTTTCTAACTAATAATTTTTGCTTTTTTCCCTTTTTTGCATCTATAAAAATCGAATCTTTAGCTTTTTTTCCGAGAAGTTCTTCTCGAATAACCGAAATTTTCCTCTTTTTAAGTTCATGTATTCTGTTATCATATTCCTCTAAGATTTTATCTATGTTAACCTTACGGACGTTCCTTTCTAGAATCACGGTGCCAATAACCACACCATGCACATCAGAAGGCACCCTTAATGAAGTATCTTTAACATCTTCGGCTTTTTTACCAAAAATTGCCCTCAAAAGTTTTTCTTCGGGCGTCAGTTCTGTTTCTCCCTTGGGAGAAATCTTCCCTACGAGAATATCGTCTTCTTTAATTTTCGCCCCAATTCTAACTATACCTTCTTTATCAAGATTAGATGCGCCTTCTTCAGAAACATTTGGGATTTCTCCGGTCGTTTCTTCCGAACCCAACTT
>Ga0315532_1000417_pt1 | contig 34755 bp, 39 predicted proteins | sample SalMarWE160370MG_FD_203082 | JGI IMG/M metagenome (GOLD analysis project Ga0315532, IMG submission 203082) | Salt marsh sediment microbial communities from the Plum Island Ecosystem LTER, Massachusetts, United States - Salt Marsh Sediment WE1603-70 ...
TGAGGGTTCTGCTTGGCATAGAACGCGGATACCTGAGAGGAGGGGAGGAGTAGCGTTGTCAATTCTAGAGAGGATGCAGAGCATAGACCGCAGGTACATATACCTTCTGGCCTGGTTATCGGTTCTGTTCCCCTTGATAAACCCGTTGGGCCTACCCGTCTCGATAGGAAAGTACTCTACGAATTACTACAACTACATAGATGACCTTCCCGAGGACAGCATCATACTGGTGTCCTTCGACTATGGGATAAGCGCCATGCCGGAGCTCTACCCCCTCACCGTAGCTACGTTCCACCATCTATGGAGCCACGACTTCAAGGTCATAGTGGTGGCCAGCTGGCTGCAGGGCCCCATGGTGATGGACGTGGTGTTAGATGAGATCGATCCCGTCGAGATGTACGGGAAGGTGTACGGCGAGGACTGGGTGGAGCTCGGATGGTTCGCCCAGCGTGAGGTCGGCATGGCCGCCCTCGGCAAGGACATCTGGGCCACGCTGCCCGTTGACTACATAGAGAACGAGCCGACCTCCAGCTTCCCCATAATGCAGGACGTGAAGACGGCGGAGGACATCGACGTCATAATAAGCTTCGAGACCGGCACGCCGGGGCTCCCGGAGTGGATACGCCAATGGGAGACGCCGTATGGAACAAGGATAATTATGGGATGCATCGGCGTCATGGTTCCCGAAGTCGCTCCATACCTCCAGACGGGGCAGCTCCAGGCCCTCATACCCGGGTTGACTGCCAGCGCCGAGTACGAGCTTCTTCTGAAACGGCCGGGACTGGCGATAGCCGGAGTGGATGCGATATCGATTTCGCACCTGCTCGTCATAGTTCTCGTGATACTTGGTAACGTCGCGTACTTCCTCTCCGGGGGAAGGAGGGGTTAAGATGGCTGAACTGTTCGCGGTGTGGACGGCGGCCTTCTTCACCCTCGCCATATACTCCTTCCTGTACAAGGAGAACGCCTGGTTCCGGGTAGCCGAGGCGACCTACCTGGGCACGGCCGTCGGCTACCAAATCACTGTCAACCTCAAGTACCTGAAGGATCAGTGGGGAGGAGTATGGTCCTCCACGGCGTTCATGATGACCATGTTCGCCTTCGCCATGCTCATCGGCCTACTATGGTACTTCAGGTTCTCGAAGAAGCACTTCTACCTCTACAGGATACCCCTGGCCATCCTGGTAGGAACCGGGATAGGGCAGGCGATGCAGACGATCATCTTCGCCCAGTTCCTGAGCCAGATAAAGGGACAGATATCGACGCCCCTCTTCGTGTCAGGGGAACTAATGACGTCTTTCAACAACATACTGGTAACCATAATGGTGCCTTGTACCCTGCTCTACTTCTGGTTCACTGGGTACGGGGTCAACCGTGACACCGCCCTGATGAAGGGCATCGACAGGGTGGCGAGGTACACGATGATGGCGGGCTTCGGATCGGCGTTCGGGTACACGGTGCTCACCAGGTACTCCCTCTTCATAGGGAGATGCCAGTTCCTCCTGGGGATCACACCCAACCCCCCCGAGGCCAAGATGGCCTTCATTGTGATAACAGTCGTCTTGTTGGCGACCCTCTTCGGCTGGGACCTGTACAAGAGGCAGACGCCGTCGGTGGCTGAAAAGCTACCATAACTACTTTCCCCTTTTATTTTTTTCAGCTCGCTTGGGAGAACCATGAGAAGCCATGGATCTTGAACGGAACATAATCCACTAAACAACCTAGAAGGTAGTAAACAGTGTTTCTTGTGGCGCAGGGAGTGGGATTCGAACCCACGCTCCCGGTTGGGAACCAGTTTTCAAGACTGGCGCCGTAGTCCGCTTGGCTACCCCTGCCCAACCACCAGAATACACTGCCCACAGATAAAACTAATCGCCCATGAACCCATCGATCCTCAGCTGGTTCCCCAGCGGCGACACAACCACCGAAACCCGGGGCGCCTCCCCTGGCCTCACGTACATCTTGGCGCTGCTCTTCACCACCACCAGCTTGTCATCGGCGTACGCAACTTCGTTTAACCCGTCCAGCAGCGCCTTCTCCAGGTTGTCTAGGTCGGGCGTCGTGACCACGTAGTTCTCCTTGCGGCGGCTCTTGGGGCGGCTAAGGTAGAACCCCAGGGTCAGCGCCACGGGGCACTCGAAGGGCTCGTCGAAGTGCTTCTCCGCCTCCTCTCGCACCTGCTTCTCCCACACCATGACCTTCTTGGGCGTGTAGCTCCACGTCCTCCCGCCCTTCCTGACGGTCCTCGGCCTAGCCTTGGGGACCGGGTCGCCCTCGACCTCGAAGCTTACCCTCTGCATGGGCAAGGTATACAGTGACACCCCATAATAGAGTTGTCCTAATAGAGCAACAAGACGAGAGACACGCTGATGAGGCCGGTAAGGTAGATGCCGTCGAAGGTCCCCGCGCCGCCTATGCTGGCCACCGGCGCCCCAAGCTCAGGCAGCTTCCCCAGGTTCAACATGTCGGCGCCTATGAGGGCGCCCAGGGTGCCGCCCACGTAAGCTATCTGGGCGGGGCAGCTCATGGGGCTGAACAGGTCCACAACCAGCGTCGTCAACGCCGTGGTCACCGGCGGCCCGAACATGGGCGTCGCTATCCCCAGCCCCTTCACTATCCGGGAGCTCCTGTGGGTGCTGTAAGTGACCACGGCCAGGACCGCGAGGAGCTGGATGTAGCTCAGGGCGAGGTCGGGGCTGTGCTGCGGGATTGACCAGACCAACAGGTACGCCGAGATGAGCATGGGCACCACGGCGCCGCCCAGGTTCACGGTTATGTAGGTGCGCCTCACCCCCATCTCCACCTGGGGCATCCTCCACGTCACCATCCAGAACCTGACCTCCCTGTACGTGTAGATGGGCACCCGCGCCTTCACCGTCGTCAAGGGGATGTTTATGTAGCTGCCCACCAGGCTGAGCAGAAGCACCGCCCCGTAAGCCTCGGGCGGCACCCCCAAGGCTTTCACCAGCAGGTTCCTGAAGAAGGTCGTGAAGATGGAGCCCATGAACAGGAAGAGGAGGAACAGTACCCCGAGGTAGAGGAAGCTGAATGGCCTGAAGACGAACCTGCGGGGCCCAGAAGACAACCGGTAGACGCTCCGAGGCTATCCCTACGGGGCTAACCGGAATAAGGTTTCGGTGTTACGGGTAGCGATCCCGGCTACCTCCCCCGGCTCCATACCCTTTATACCAGCCAGCGCGTGGACGGTGAGCCACACGTCAGCCGGCTCGGACCGTCTCCCCAGCCTCCTGAGATGCACCGGCGAGTCCGTCTCCACGAGGATGCGCTCCATGGGCGCCTCCGCGAGGACGGCCCGGTGCCCCTTGCTGTACTCCGCCGCGGGCGTCGCGGAGATATGGTACCCCGAGTCCAGGATGAGCCTCAGCGTGTCAAGGGGCCCGTCGTACCAGTGGAACACGGCGGCCTCCACGTCGTGGCGCCTCAGTATGTCCAGGGTGTCCCTGTACGCGGAGCGGCTGTGAACGGAGACCGGCAGCCCCGCCTCGGCGGCCACCCCAACAAGCCCCGAGCACAGCTCACGCATCCTCCCCCTAGCGTCTTCTCCCCGGGCGAAGGGGTACGAGTAGTCGAGCCCCACCTCGCCCACGAGCGCCGCCTCGGCCGCGTTCTCCCTGACGAACCTCACCGCCTCCCCGTGGTCCACTTTGAGCGCCTCGGAGGGGTGCACCCCCACGCCGGGGACCACGTAGCCCCCATACCTCTCGGCTAGCCGCAGCGCGTAGGCAGAGGACTCGACGCTGCCTCCCACGGCCACCACGGCGTCCACGCCGGCCTCCCTGGCTCGGCGTACCACCGCGTCGGCGTCGCCCAGGCCGTCCATGTGGGCGTGGGAGTCTATGACGCGCCTCAAAACAAGCACCCCGCAGGGGTCAGCTGATCTTCTCCACCCGGATGTCGAACTCGGCCCGGTTCCTGCTCCTGCTGCGGTAAGTGATCCTGTAGGTCTCGTCCAGCTCGAACTCGTAGTGTCCCGCCAGCTTGAGCTTTCCCTCGCCGTAGCTGAACACCAGGGTGTTCTCGTCGGTGTGGTAGACAGCGAATATCTTCGCCTCCCAAACCTGCTCGGGGGGGTTGAAGTAGTTCACCATGGTGACCGCGAACACGACGCCGACAAGCATCAGCGCGGCCAGGAGCGCCACGCGCTCCCTGCCGTCCATCTCGCCGAGCCTCATATCAACACAATTGCCGCCGCTCCGCTAAATAAAGTTCCCTATGCCGCTAGATGACGGGGGCCAGTATGAACGCGGCGAGGCACGCCAGCGCCTCCAAGCCTATGAGGATAAGGGTCACCTGGGGCTCCGTGAAGCTACCCCTCTTCATGACGAGGTGGGTGAGGCCCCTGACCCTGTCGCCGCGGGGCTTCACGGTGCCGTCCGGCTGGAGCACCCCGTAGCTCTCGGCCTCGAACCCGGACAGCGCCTTGAGCACAGCCTCAGCGGCGTACGGGGTGAAGCAGAGTATGGCGAACTTCTCCATGTTGCCTATCACCGCGACGCACGCGCAGACGGCGCCTATGGTGTAGTTGAGGTCCCCGGGGAACACCTTCGCCGGGTACCAGTTGTACCTGAGGAACGCGAGGAGGGCCGCCGCGAAGCAGAGCGCCAGCATGGCCGCGTTGTGCTGGCCGTGCATGAACGCGTAGACGCCGAGGCTCAGGTTGAGCACGAGCCCCATGCCCGCCTCAAGCCCGTTGAACCCGGCCAGGAAGTTGGTGGCGTTGCTGCAGCACAGCACCGCCAGCGGCACCAGCAGGAGCGGGTAGGCCAGCCCCAGCTCCACGCGGCCGATGAACGGCAGCGTCATGTGGCTCACGCCGGCGTTCACAGCAGCCAGGGGCACCGCCGCCGGGAGCGGTATGAAGAAGTAGAGCCACCTGGGTATCCCGACCTTCTTGTACTGCTCGAAGAAGCCCTCCCCCTCACGCCTCTTGATCAAAGCGGTCAAAGTGTCGAAAAGCCCTATGAGGGTGATCATGAGGATGGTGTTGAGGCTGGCGAGGATGTAGATTATCCCCGAGAGGCGGGGCGGCACGAAAATCTCCAGGCCGATGTAGAAGAACACCCCCATGAGGAACCCGACGACGACGCCTGGGCCACCCATGTCCGCCACCACGGTCTCGTCCGCCTTCATTATGTCCCTGCCCACGATGCCCGCCGCGTGCATGTACCTGTTGAAGTAGGGTATGATCACGTAGCTGACCGCGAAGCTGAAGGACACCGCGCCCAGTAGGCTCATGGGGAAGCCGTTCAAACCGTTACCCAAACCCATATTGCCTAGCTATTTTATCATACTTACCCTGAAACAGCGTACCCGGCGGTGAAACCCAGGTTGAAAGCCCTCATAGTAGACGCCCTCGCCTCTGGCAAGGGCACCCGTAGAACCACCAGAGACGTAATAGGGGCTGGGCCGCGCACCGTCGCCGGGGTGCTGGAGGCCACCGGCCACGAGGCAAGCATAACGCCGGTGGAGCGTTACCTGGGAACAACAGCCGAAGACGACTACGACGCGCTGCTGGTGAGCGGCATGACCAGCGACCTTCAGGCAGTCCAGCGCACAGTAAGGAAGTGGAGGCGCGGCAACGGCGGCCCGGTCCTCCTCGGCGGCCCCGCCGCCAGCGACCCCGTGAGGGTCCTCCCCAAGACCGACGCAGACCTGGCCATCATAGGTGAGAGCGAGGAGACCCTGGCCGAGCTCCTCTCCATGGGGCTGGACGAACCGGGCGGCCTCGAACACGTGCGCGGCCTCGCGTACCGAAGTGGGGACGTGGTGAAGGTCAACCCCCTGAGGCCCGTACAGGGCAGGGGCGTATTCACGCGTTACATTCCGTCCACGCGGCGCATAAGGGACTACCCCCTCTACTACGCGGCGAGGGTGTACGTGGAGGCGGTGCGGGGGTGCAGCAACTACCGCAGAGCGAGGCTGGGCCCCTTGGGCGAGGCTTGCACCTACTGTGAGCGGTGCACGGAGGCGGGCCTGGAGGAGAGGTACGACTGCCCGGTCGGTATACCGCCTGGCTGCGGCTACTGCTCCGTTCCCAGCCTCTACGGCCCCCCAAAGTCGAGACCCGCGAGCATCATTTTAGACGAGGCGAGGCGGCTCCTGGAGCAGGGCGTCCACCGGATCGTCCTCAGCGCCCCAGGGATTCTCGACTACGGCAGGGACCTGCTGGTCGAGCCGTCGCCCCTGACCGACCCACGGAGCCCGGAGCCCAACTACGAGGCACTGGAGGAGCTGCTCGCCGGCCTGGCGGCGCTGCCCCCCGTGGAGGAGGGAGAGGCGTCCGTGATGGCGGAGAACCTCAAGGCCGCGCTGGTGACCGAGAGGGCGGCGGGCCTCCTCGGCGACTACCTGGGCGGCACGCCCATAAACATCGGTTTCGAGACGGGAAGCCAGTCCCACAGCGCGGCGCTGGGCAGGCCGGACACGCCCGGCGAGACCCTGACGGCGCTCAGGCGGCTCAAGATGGCCGGCCTGAAGCCATACGTCTACTTCATCCACGGGCTCCCGGGCCAGAGCGAAGAGACGGTGACGGAGACGGTGCAGGCCATGCGTGAGGCCATGAGGCTCGGCGCCGAGAGGATAATAATGTACAGGTTCACGTCCCTACCCATGTCCGCGTTCGCTGGCTGCCCGTCTGGGCCCCCCGCCGCGAGGAACCCGCTGAGCAGGAGGATGGTGATGGCCGCCCGTGAGGCCAACAGGGGCATGAAGGAGGCCATGGAGGGGAAGAGGCTCAGGGTCGTGGTGGCGGAGCCCTACGACAGGGACCGCAGGTACATGGTGGCTTACCCGCTGAGGCACGGCCCAGTGGTGCTGCTGGAGGGCGCGGAGGGCCGCGAAGGCGAGGTACTGGACGTCACCGTGGCCGAGGCGGCGTCGGACAGGATGGTCCGAGCCCGCCTATATTCGCTAGGTTTTAAAGAGAGGGTTTAGAGTTATCTTAGGGTCGAGGAGATATGGCAGACGCTTCCAGCTCAGAAAACATGAACAGGGGGGGACCCGTGTACGAGTGCGTACGCTGCGGCAGGCGAGTCCCCCACAGCGACCTCCAGAGGTACATCAGCTTCAGGTGCCCATACTGCGGGTACAGGATATTCCGCAAGGTCAGGGCGCCGGTCGTCAAACGGGTGAAGGCGAGGTAGAGATGGCCAGCATGGAGAAAGCGGAGACCCTGGAGGAGAAAAGGGCCGCCCTCATAATCAAGTACAGGAAGCTGAACGTGGACAGCACGGAGAAGGAGGACAACCAGATCGTCCACCGCCTGAGCAGGGGCGACGAGAAGTACATAATGCACATCCTGCTGGGGCAGAGTACCATAGGCATTGCCTACGTGCGTGAGCTCAGGGACAAGATACAGGAGGAGGTCACCGGCGGCATTATCATCGGCGACGGCAAGTACACCTACTCCGCGAGGAGCAACGCCCCCGAGATGAACATAGAGCTCATACCGGCGACGCTTCCCACGTTCGACATATTCGAGCACCAGCTGGTGCCCCTCCACGAGGTGACGTCCCCCGAGGAGAGAAAGGAGCTCTCCGAGAAGTACCACGCGGAGCCCTACCAGTTCCCGTGGATAAAGAGCGTGGACCCCATCTCCATCATACTGGGGGCCAAGCCCGGCGACGTCCTGCGGATCACCCAGAAGAGCGAGACCGCCGGGAAGTATGAGACGTACAGGTACGTGGTCTAGTCCACTTTTCCCTCTCTGAGTTCGCTCAGTATCACCATGGCCTCTCCTAGAGGTGCGTCGAGCCTGTGGCTGATCTCCTCCGCGGATACGTCAGGGTTCTCGGGTAGGATCTCGTCCCTGACGTACGCCTTGTGGGCGTTGTAGAGGGGGAGCCTCTGCGCGGTCTCCGCCAGTATGAGCCACAGAGGGTTCTTCCTGGGGTCCTCCAGAGCCGTCACCCTTGCCTGATCTTATCATACATCTTGTCGAAGGTCCACCGGAGGCTGCTGTTTATCTCCCTGAGCCGCCTCTCCCCGCCGTAGTTACTGACGTGCAGCGACCCGAGGACGCCTTCCTCCTCGACCACCTGGTACTCCAGTATCTCGCTCTGGTCGATCTCGCCGTTGGCGGCCCGCTCCCTGTCCGTGGAATTCATGTTGGCCAGCACCCTCTCCACGAGGAAGCTCTGGAACGGCGGGATGTCCGTCCTGAACTCGTACTCTCCCTGAGGCTCGAAGACCAGATCCTTTCCCTCGACCATCATCCTGCCGAGGACGGCGCCGTCCTTGCTGGTGACGGACATGCCTTCATCGGCGCTCTCGGGCTGCGGTGACGGCTGCGGCGCCGGCTGCGGGGCGGCCTCGGGTGCGGCGGGGGTCCTGAACCCCGTCGACACGATCATCTTGTCTATGGTTTCCATAGCCGCCTTGAGGTCCGCCGCCTCAGATTCAACCTCGGCCATCCTCTGCTCAATGGTCTCCCTGAACTGAAGCAGCCTCTTGGTCTCCTGCTCCTTACTCAAACCGGTTCCCCCTGCTCCCATATTCCATTTCCCATGCAGGCATTTAAAGGGGTAACGCGCACAATCACTGTGAAGGCCATGTTGGGCGAGGGTTTCGTCGACAGGTACGTGGAGATCAGCAGGGAGAAGGACAGCATCCTATGCGTGGGCATCGACCCCGCGACGAGGGACGTCAGGCGGAGGCACGTGGTGCCCCCGCGGCTCATGGAGTCCATGGGCGTCAGGGAGGGGCTCAAGGAGTTCTCCCTCAACGTAGTCGAGGCCGTCACCCCCTACGCGCCCTTGGTGAAGCCCAACGCCCAGTTTCTGGTGTACGCCCTCTGCTTCGACGACCTCAAGGAGATCGTGGACAGGATACACGAGGGCGGCAGCCTCGCCTTATTGGACATCAAGCTGTCCGACATAGGCACCACCATGGACGCGGGGCTGCACTGGATAGACCGCCTGGGCTTCGACGCGGTGACCTTCAGCCCCTTCCCGGGCTACGAGAACGGCGTAGACGCCGTCTATAGCTGGGCCGACGAGAAAGACAAGGGCATATTCGCGCTCTGCCGCATGAGCAACCCTGGCACCCACGACTACCAGTCCCGGATGATGGACGGGGAGCCTTTCTACGTCCGCCTCGCACGGGACGCACACGCCCACGGATGCAACGGCTACGTCGTGGGCTGCACAGCCTCGGAGGAGCTGGGCGTAGTGAGGGAGATCATAGGAGAGGACTGCCTCATCCTGGCGCCCGGCCTAGGGGCCCAGGGAGGAGACCCGGCGACGGCTCTGAGGCTGGGAGCCAACAGCATGGGGGAGCGGCTCATTGTATCGTCGTCCCGATCCATCAACTATGCCTACGAGTCCCTGGGCTGGGGCTGGGAGAGGTACCCTGAGGCGGCCGCCAAGGCGGCCGAGGAGAAGCGCGAGGAGCTCAACCAGATACGTAGAATCCTCGGGAACTAAAACCAGATAGATTAATAACGAGACCCTCCAACATATGTGGAGGTTCAAACAGTTGACCAGCAAGATATACGAGGCTAGGTTCCACGGCCGGGGCGGCCAGGGAGCCTGGACGGCCTCGCTCCTCCTCGCCCAGGCGGGGCTCATGGAGGAGAAGAACATACAGAGCTTCCCCGCCTTCGGACCCGAGCGCGCCGGCGCCCCGATAACGGCTTTCACACGGATCAGCGACGAGAAGATCCAGCTCCACTCAAGTATATACGAGCCGGACGTGGTCGTGGTCCTTGACCCCACCCTTCTCGGGCCCGCCGTCGCGGAGGGCATCCAGAAAGACACGAAGCTCATAGTAAACACCGAGGAATCGGCTGACGCAGTCAGGAAGAAGCTTGGCCTAGGTAAAGTGGAGACCTGGACCGTGGACGCCACCACCCTCGCCCTGGACGTGCTGGGCAGGCCCATCACGAACACCGCGATGCTTGGCACCATAGTCAAGGCAACAAACGTGGTGAAGCTGGAGAGTCTCATCAAGGTGATCAAGACCCGTTTCGAGGGCAAGATAGGTGAGCTCAACGCGGATCTGGTGGAGAAGGCTTTCAAGGAGGCGAAGATGGGATGAGCGGGAAAAGGACGTGGCAGGAGCTGCCCAAGGGAGCGGTAAGCTACAGGCCGAGCACGGAGTACAAGACGGGCGACTGGGGCGTGGACGCGCCCAAGATCGACTACGACAAGTGCGTCAAATGCAACATGTGTCACTTCTTCTGCCCCGAGGGGTGCATCCACGTTGAGGAGGACGGGAAACCGGTGCCCGACTTGGAGTACTGCAAGGGCTGCGGCATATGTGCCAAGGAGTGCCCGGTTAAGGCGATAGAGATGGTGAGGAAGTAATGGCTCAACAGAAGCTTATGGGACTCAACGGCGACGAGGCGGTAGCCTACGCCACCAAGCAGGTGAACCCAGACGTTGTGGCTGCTTACCCCATCACCCCCCAGACGATAATCGTGGAGCGTTTCAGCGAGTACGTGGCGGACGGCGAGGTGGAGACCGAGTTCGTCCCCGTGGAGAGCGAGCACAGCGCCATGAGCAGCTGCGTGGGCGCTTCCGCCGCCGGGGCGAGGGCGTTCACCGCCACCGCCGCCAACGGGATGGCGCTCATGTGGGAGATACTCTACATAGCAAGCAGCCTCAGGCTGCCCATAGTCATGGCGCTGGCCAACAGGGCGCTCAGCGGTCCCATCAACATCCACAACGACCACAGCGACAGCATGGGCGCCCGCGACAGCGGCTGGATACAGATCTACTGCGAGAACGCCCAGGAGGTCTACGACGCCTCCATAATGGCTTGGAGGATGGGCGAGCACCTCAAGGTGCAGCTGCCGGTCATGGTGTGCCTGGACGGCTTCACACTGAGCCACACCATGGAGAACGTCATGACCCTGACAGACGAGGAGGTGCAGAGGTTCATAGGCGAGAGGCCTTTCATCACCGTCGAGGGCCACCTCGGAGAAGGCGAGTTCCGGCTCGACCCGGAGATGCCCCTCACCATGGGGCCCCTGGACCTCCAGGACTTCTACTACGAGCACAAGATGCACCAGGTGGACGCCATGGAGGAGGCGCTCAAGTACATCAAGGACATCGACCAGGAGTGGGCCGAGGTCAGCGGACGCGACTACAGCTACGTCGAGTCCTACATGATGGAGGACGCCGAGGTCGCCCTCATCGGCATGGGCTCCATGACCGGCACCATCCGCCACATTGTGGACGAGCTCCGCGCAGAAGGCACCAAGGCGGGCATGATGAAGCTAAGGCTGTTCAGGCCCTTCCCCACAGAGGAGATAAAGAAGGCCATCGGAGACACCCCTGTGCTGGGCGTCATTGAGAAGTGCATCAGCTTCGGCGCCCCCGCGAGCCCCCTCATGGAGGAGCTAATGACCGCCTACTACCACGACGAGGAGAAGCCCCTGATGGCTAACTACGTCGTCGGCCTCGGCGGCAGGGACGTGAGCCCCGACATGATCAGGGAGGCCTACGCTAGCCTGGAGAAGATACGTGAGACGGGCAAGGTGGACAAGCTTTCCACCTACATAGGAGTGAGAGGTGAGTAAAGTGAGCAAACTAACGCTGAAGGAAGCGGCGCAGATAGAGGACACCCTTACAAGCGGCCACCGGCTCTGCGCCGGGTGCGCCCACCCCATCATCGGCAGGATGATAATGAAGGCCGCCTCGGACAAGCCAACGTTCGTGACCAACGCCACGGGCTGCCTGGAGGTCGCCACCACCATCTTCCCGTTCACCAGCTGGAGGGTGCCTTGGCTCCACAACGCCTTCGAGAACGCGGCGGCCAACGCCAGCGGCATCGAGGCAACGTGGAGAGCCCACCGGCGCAAAGGCAAGGGGCCCCTCGCCAAGTACGAGGACATCAACGTAATAGCGTTCGCCGGGGACGGAGGCACCTACGACATAGGCATCCAGGCGCTAAGCGGCGCCCTGGAGCGGGGCCACCACTTCACCTACGTGCTCATGGACAACGAGGCCTACATGAACACCGGCATACAGAGGAGCGGCGGTACGCCCCTCGCGGCCAGCACCACCACCAGCCCAGCCGGAAGCGTCATCCCCGGCAAGACCCAGTGGAAGAAGCCCATCATGGACATCGTCGTCGCCCACGAGATACCCTACGCGGCGACCCTGAACCCTGCGTGGCCCCAGGACGTGCTGGACAAGTGCAGGAAGAACTTCAGCATCGAGGGACCCAAGTTCCTGCACGCGTTCATCGCGTGCACAAGGGGCTGGAGGTACCCCACCTCCGACACCATCAGCATCTCAAGGCTCGCCACCCAGACATGCGTGTTCCCCCTCTACGAGGTGGAGCGCGTCGACGGTTGGCCCGTGTACAAGCTCAGCGGCCCCAGCGCAGCCATAGCGCGTAGGCCCGCGAGCAAGAAGCCGGTGGAGGACTACCTGAAGACCCAGGGAAGGTTCCGCCACCTGTTCAGGCCCGAACCCAACACGGAGCTGCTTAAGGCCATCCAGGAAGGCGTCGACCACCGATGGGAGATGCTGCTCGAGAAGTGCGAGTAGCCTCAACCCCCTTTTATTATTCATATATTCTTAGAAGAACCAGGACCTCTGCCACGCCCAGTATGCCCGGTATCAGCAGCATGTTGAGCAGGTTGTACCCCGTCCAGAAGCACAGTATCCATATGAGGCTCGTGGAGACGCTGGACGGCAATGGGAGATCGTCCTCGAACCCGGTTAAAAGATAAAACAGCGCCGCGTACACGAAGCCCGTCACGACCCAGCCGAGGAAGTTCACCAGGGGCACGCCGTAGTAGACCCCGGGGTCTGTCCACCCCCAGAACCCGGTGTGGACGGCCGCCGGGTCGATCACCAGGTCTATGGACACGTTCACCAACGTTGAAAAAAACGCGAACCTGGTGAGGCTGCGTCCGCTGAATCTGCCTGCAACGGTCATCGCCCCGAGCAGGATTGGCGTATAGGCGAAGCTCACCGAGGCGGGGACGAGCCCCAGCACGGTGTAGCCCAGAAGCCCGGAGTAATGGAACTCGCCGTAGGGGAAGCCGGTCCACACGGCGAGGGCCTCGACGAGCAGAGGCAGGACGCTGAGGACGATCAGAGCGGGTAGCCCCCTCTTGGCTCCCGTGTACCTCAGGAGGCTGACGTACGAAGGCAGCGCAAAGATCGCGATGAAGACGGCCGACAGCGAACCGAAGGGGGCCGCCGACGCGAACCGTACCATGAAGTAACTCGAAACGAAGAAAACCGCGCCTAAAACGGCTACCAGTTTCTTCTCCATGATGGGTAGATGTCGAACCTTCATAGAAAAACCATTCCCAGCGGGTCACATGAACAATTGTGAAGGTATATTAATTGCCGTCTAAGGAACGCTCATATGCTTGTAACAGTCATCGGGGCCGGTTTCGGCGGCTTATCCGCCGCGGCGCTCCTCGCCAAACAGGGGCACGACGTCACCCTGCTGGAGAAGCTGGGCAGCCCCGGCGGAAGGGCGCGGGTGCTCAGGGAGAAGGGGTACAGCTTCGACATGGGTCCAAGCTGGTATCTTATGCCCGACGTCTTCGAGAAGTTCTTCGAGGAGTTCGACAGAAAGCCCGGTGACTACTACGACCTCATCCGTATAGACCCTTCCTACAGGATATTCTTCGACGGCGAGACCGTCACGGACGTCTCGGCCTCCCTGGAGGAGAACTACGGGCTCTTCGACGGCTTCGAGGAGGACGGCGGCGAGAAGCTGCGCAGGTACCTGGAGCAGGCGGAGCGCCACTACAGGCTCGCCATGGACGAGATGCTCTACAGGGAGTATGACAATATATGGGACCTTTTCAGCGGCAGGCTGGCGCTGGAGGGCTTCAAGCTGCCGCTGTTCAGCGACATAGACAGCTACATAAGCAAGACGTTCAAGAGCCCCAAGTCCAAGAAGCTACTGGAGTACAGCATAGGATTCATCGGGGGCAGCCCCCACAACACGCCTGCGCTCTACTACATAATGAACCACGTGGACTTCAAGCTGGGGGTGTGGTACCCGGCCGAGGGAGGGATAGGCAGGGTCGTGGACGCGCTGGTCCAGCTCTGCGAGGAGCACGGCGTCGAGATCAGGTACGACCAGGAGGTAAAGAAGATCGAAGTCAGGGACGGCAAGGTCAGCCGCGTCGTCACAGACGACGAGTCCATCGAGACCGACCTGGTCGTCGTGAACGCCGACTACGCCCACAGCGAGCTAGAGCTACTGGAGCCCCGCCACAGGAGCTACGACGAGAAGTACTGGGACAGCCGAGTCATGGCTCCCTCGGCGCTGGTGCTCTACGTGGGCATCGACAAGAAGCTGCCCCGGCTGGAGCACCACAACCTGTTCCTCACCAAGGACTGGGACCAGGGCTTCGAGAGCATCTTCGACCCCAAGAAGGCCAGGTGGCCCGAGACGCCCAGCTACTACGTCAACGTCACCTCTAAGAGCGACCCCACCACGGCTCCCGAGGGAGGCGAGACTCTGTTCGTGCTGGTGCCGCTGGCCCCGGACCTTGAGGACACGCCGGAGATACGGGAAAGGTACTACGACAAGATGATAACCCACCTGGAGACGCTGGCCGGGGAGCCCATCAAGGGCCACGAGGTGGTGAAACGCGTCTACGCCGTCGACGACTTCCGCGAGGACTATAACGCTTACAAGGGCACCGCGTTGGGGCTCACCCACACGCTTAGGCAGACGGCGCTGTTCAGGCCCAGCCACAAGAGCCGGAAGGTCGGCAACCTTTACTACACGGGCCACTACACCCACCCAGGCATAGGGATGCCCATGTGCCTCATCAGCAGCCAGGTCCTCGCCAAGACCATAGAGAAAACCATGAAGAGAGGGTAGAGAAGACGTTTGAACCCATTACTGAAGCGAATATTCAAGCAGGGAAGTAAGACCTACTTCTACGCGAGCATATTCTTCCCGCCGGACGTCAAGGAAGACGTTTTCAGGCTCTACAGCTTCGTGAGGAAAGCCGACGACTACGTGGACTGCGTACCCCAGCAGAAACAAGAGTTCTACGCCTTCAAAGACATGTACAGTAGATCGCTCCGAGACGAGGAGACGGGTAACCCAGTAATCGACGGCTTCAGGAAGCTCATGGTGAAACGGGATTTCGAGCCCAGTTGGGTCGAAGCCTTCCTTGACAGCATGGAGGCGGACCTCTACATCAAGAGCTACGAGACGGTCGAGAAGCTCAAGACCTACCTCTACGGCTCCGCGGAGGTTGTCGGCCTCATGATGGCCAACATCCTCGGCCTCGACCCAGCGGCGCATACATTCGCAAGGTATCTGGGGAGCGCCATGCAGTACGTCAACTTCATCAGGGACGTCAAGGAGGACCTCTGGCTGGGGCGCAACTACTTCCCCCGGAGCGAGTACACCGAGAACGGGTTGACGAGCCTGGAGCCCGGCCACGCCTACAGGAACCCGGAGGGGTTCAGGGGCTTCGTCAGGACCCAGCTCTCCCGCTACTTCGGCTGGCAGGAGGTAGCCGAGGAGGGTTTCAGTTACATACCCAGGCGTTACCTCATCCCCATCAAGACCGCCAGCGAGATGTACAAGTGGACGGCCCGCGTGATCTACAGGGACCCCTTCATCGTCTACGAGAGGAAGGTTAAGCCAAGCGTCACCAGAATCGTCGGCACCATAGGCTACAACACTCTGTTCGCGTGACCGGTATGAATCCAAGGGAGTACCTGAGACTCGCCGTCAGGGTCAGCAGGCCCAGGTTCTGGTTCTACCTCCTGGGGCCCTACACGGTGGGCTGCATATGGGGAGCCGACAGGTACCTCGACCTGCTGAGTCCGTGGTTCTTCGTGTACTTCTTATATTTCATGTTCCCGGCCAACGTGCTTCTCTACGGCGTCAACGACCTCTGGGACCGGGAGACCGACGAGCTGAACCCGAAGAAGGAGGGGAAGGAGCACCGCTTGAAGCCGGGGGAGCGGGAGGCCCTGAGGAGGCTGGTCTGGGCGGCGGTCGGGCTGGGTCTGTTGTTGACTGTTTTCCAGGCTGGCTTGGTCGAGCGGCTGATCTTCCTGGGTTTCATCTTCCTCAGCTACTTTTACAGCGCCGGGCCCATACGGTTCAAGCAGAGGCCGCTCCTGGACTCGGCGTCGAACATGCTCTACGCTTTGCCCGGCGTCTTCTCGTACTATCTGGCGTCGGGGGCGCTGCCGCCCGCTCCCGTGTTGGCGGCCGCGTTCATGCACACCTTCAGCATGCACCTCTTCTCGGCGGTACCCGACATAGAATACGACACGGAGACGGGGATAATGACCACGGCGACCGTGCTCGGTAGACGTGCCTCGCTGGCCCTGTGCTTCGCGTTGTGGACCGGGTTGGCCGCGTTCACCCTTCGACTGGGCTCGGGTAACCCATTGAGCCTGCTCCCGTTGACGTATCCCATGGTGGCGGCCGGACTGCTGGTCCTAGACAAGGCCGTCGACTCGGTGTACTGGTTCTACCCTTACATCAACACTTGCTTCGGCTGCCTGCTCTTTCTTTCCAAGGCGGTCGTGACGCCCTGGGGCTAGCGTCGGTGGTTGGAAGGCTAACCGTTAATAGTGTAGGAGAATATTTAGACTAGGTTAAAATGCCGGAGTTTGGAGACCCGTTCAGCGGCTTGGCCGCCGAAAGGAAGCTGACTCACGAGGAGCTCGTGAGGGCGATAAGGTTCATGGTGTCGGCGGAGTACGAGGCCATACAGCTGTACATGCAGCTCGCCGAGTCCACGGACCACGAGCTGGCGAAGAAGGTGCTCGTGGACATAGCGGACGAGGAGAAGGTACACGCTGGCGAGTTCCTGAGGCTCCTCTACGAGCTGGCCCCCGACGAGAAGGACTTCTACGTCGAGGGATTCGAGGAAGTAGAGGAGCTCATGGAGGAGTAGCCCCCAACTTTTTTATTCAATCTTTTTCACCCAGTAGGACTTCTCCCACGGCTCGGGTGATCCTGGCCTGACCTTGAACAGCGGGTGAGGCGTCAACTCTGAGACGACGAGGTTGTCGCGGTATTTGTCTGGCTGCCTCTTCATGAGTCTCTTCTGCAGGGTATTGAACTCGTACTCCAGCTGCCCGCGGTTCAACCCGATGAGGTCAACCTCTTCTTCGGGGTAAAGTATCTTGGAGTAGTTGTAGCTGTAGCCTCTCCTCCGGCTCTCATCAAACACCCTCACGAGGTAGTACCCCACTGCGTGCAGGGGGGCTCTGTGCGTCTTGAAGCGGTCCAGCTGGGGGTGGTTCCTCCAGCCTCTCGTCTCCCCCTGCAACACCTTCTGGGCGAGCAGCGTTTCCCGCCAAAGGGCTCCCAGGCCCTTCCAGTCGAGGTATCGGGGGTGGAGCGACCATATCCTCATGGCGTCAGCAAGACTACCCCGGCCGCGGTATTTAGATGCTCCCCGCACGCGTTCCTTGTAGCCTGTGATGCCTCCCACGCTCCGTACCGGCATGTTAGACGGTTTTATTACGCTGAACGCGTCATTCAATGAGGATATGTCCAACTACAGCCCGACACGGGTCACCTTGGCGAAGCGTATAGCAGGCGAGATAGTGTTGTCGCCCAGCCCGGGGAAGACCATGCGCAAGTGGAGGGGGCTCCTCGGGGTCACCCAGATCGAGTTGGCGGGCGTCCTGGACCTTTCGCCGTCCGTGGTTAGCGACTACGAGACGGGGCGCCGCCGCAGCCCGGGCAGCGGCTTCATCAAACGGTACGTGGAGGCGCTGCTGGACATCGACGAGTCCAACGGCGGCAACTACATAAGGCAGCTCTCGCGCATCACCCTCGACCCCAGCGACGTGTTCATAGACATACGGGAGTTCATGGCGCCCGTCAGCGCCGCGGAGATCGTGGAGGCCGTAGCCGGCGAGGTCTACGCCGGCCAAGACAAGCTGGAACAGAACGTGTTCGGGTACACCGTCGTTGACAGCATCAAGGCCATACAGATGCTCAGCGGCCTAGACTTCTACAGGATATTCGGCACCACCAGCGAGAGGGCCCTGGTGTTCAGCGGCGTCAGCCGAGGCAGGTCCCCCATGATCGCCGTGAAGATCAGCCCCTTCAAGCCCAGGGTCATAGTGCTTCACGGGTTGGAGGGGGAGATGGACCCGCTGGCGGTCCAGCTGGCTGCCCACGAGGGCATACCCTTGGCGGTCTCGCGGCTCGACACCGAGGACGATCTGGTTGAGGTGCTGGTGGACCTGTACGAGAGCACCATTTAAAGCTTGAACATCTGTGCCCGGTTGCGCAACCGGTTAAAGCCCTTCTTTCACTCGTACCTGAGGGCGTCCACCGGGTTCATGCCGGCTGCCCTCCACGCGGGGTAGAGGCCCGCGAGTACGGCCGTCACCATGGCGAAACTCACGACGGCCAGGCCGAGGACGGGCGATGTCGAGACGGGGAGCCCTATGTAGTCTCCGACGATCCTGCCGAGCACGAAGCCGAGGGCCGCGCCCAGTACGCCGCCTATGATCCCCGTTATGGTGGCCTCGCTGAGGAAGAGGTAGAGGACGTCGGTGCTTTTGCCGCCGATGGCCTTGAGTATCCCTATCTCCCGTGTACGCTCCATGACGCTTATGGTCATGGTGTTTATGATGGCGACCCCGGCGACTATGAGGCTGATGGCGGCTATGCCGCCGAGCACGGCCTCTATGGTGCCCAGTATCTGGCCCACCTGCTCCTGGATCATCTCGAAGCTCATCACCATGACGCCGTCGCCGAACTCGTCCTCGATGTGCTCCACGACGGCGTCCACGTTGTCGAGGGTGTCCACGGTCATGGCGACGTAGTCGACGCTGCTGCCTGACTCGAATATCTGCTGGGCCTCCCTGAAGGGGATGACGACGCTGTTGTCGTCCTCGCTGCCGAAGGTGCCTCCCACCTCCTCCATGACGCCCACGACGCGGAGGGTGACCTGCCTCTCCTCGCCGCTGACCCTGAGAGTGAGGGTGATCCTGTCCCCCACCTCGTAGGCGGGCCTGTCCAGGTCCGTGGGGTTGGCGACGTTGTGGCCCAGGACGACGGATGCCTTGTCGCTCTGGACGAGGGCCCTGCCGTCGGCCATCTCGTAGTACTTGAATATGTCGAAGTAGATGGGCTCGGCGCCGTAGACGTTGCAGACGTAGACCTCGCCTCGTACGCTGTAGCTGGCTATCTTACTGCCGATTATGGGGGTCATGTACTTGACGTGGGGCGTCTTCTCAAGAATCTGGACGTCGCGCCAGTTGAAGCTCTCGCCGACGAGGCCGCGGCCAGGCTGGACCGTGAAGGGCACCACCATGACGTTGTTGGGGCCGAACATCTCAAGCTGGCCGCCCACCTCCTCGGAGAGGCCCTGGGTGATGCTCACGAGGCCCGTGACCGCCGCGATGCCTATGAGGACGCCTAGGACGTTGAGGCCGAGCCTGAACTTGCGCTCGTTGAGGCCGTTGACGGCGGTGAGGAGGATGTCCCGTGGCTTCAACTCAAGGAGAAGAACGCTGGGCGGGATATAAACAGGCTAGTCTACGGTCTCGGCTTCCTCGAACTGGGCGACGTACCCCGGTGGGAGCCCTAGGGCCTTGGCTCCGTCCACCAAGTATCGGAGGTAGCGTTTCGTCGGCTTGAACGGGCCTCGGGGGTTGGTGGTGCGGTAGACGTGGGCTAGCATGGGCTCACCGGCCTCGCTGACAACCATAATGGGGTGTCGGTAGTATGTCCCGTTGGGGACCCCCTCGACGGTGTCTAGGTGCTCCATCTCGTCGGGCGGTATCTCGTAGACGGCCCCGCGTACCAGCCTGTTGAGAGCGGGCTCTATTCCCGTGCAGCCCCCCCCGTAGTTGCTGCTGTAGTAGTTGAACTGGACCTCCCAGTTGGGTATCAGCGCCTTGCAGACGAACTCGGCGCTGGGCGTGTGCTTCCTCAGGTTCTCTATGTCCATGAAGCTGCCGTATGTGAAGTACAGCATGAGGCAAGTGGTGTGTCGATTTCATAAAAGACTTTCAATAGGGTGGTCCGGCGTGATCCGTTTAGACGCCGCGAGCAGGGTCACTCGCCGGAAGCCTTCGTCCGGTTATTCTCTCCAGCTGCCGTTTAGCCTCTTCCAGGTCTCTGCCGCCTCCTCCCCTGGGGACGTAGCGGGTGCCCTTGCTGGTCTCGTAGAACTGGAAGACGCTGTAGAACGGCTTCTTCTCCAGGTCGTACTTGACGAGTATGTAGCCGCCCGCTCGGGCCATCTCCTCGGAGCCTTCGGGCAGCTTCTTCTTGGGTTGCATCACACCAATCCGGGTATGAAGTGTTCCGTGTGTGGAGGGATAATCTTTGTCATCCATGGTTCCAAGGAACTTACCGTAAAACCCGGGAAAAGATTATTCCATGTAACAAGAAAAATCGACGCGCCAAGTCACCCACACACAATCATCTAAGGGGGAGGGGGGGGGTAGACGAGAAAAGGCTAACAGACGCCCCTTCAACCGAAAGAAGCCCCAGAAACGCCCCTTACAGATCCAATCACATACAAAAGTGTAACCCACCGAACACAAAACGCACTCCAGAAACGCTTATCTCATTTAACCAGCTAGAGCCGTGCCGAATTATTTTTCACAGATTACAAGTAACCTGTAACAAGAAAGGGTGAAAAAATAGGTTGGGTGGACTAGATGTCCATGTCCTCGTCCATGCCGCCGGGTGGGCCGCCCGCGCCGCCCATGTCTGGGCCGCCGCTCTTAGCCGCCAACACGTCGTCGATCCTGAGGATCATGGACGCGACCTCGATGCCGCTCTTGATGGCCTGCTCCTTCACCACCGTTGGCTCCAGGACGCCCTCGCCCATCATGTCGATGACGCCCTCGCCGAAGACGTTGACGCCCATGTGGGCCCCCTTCTTCTTGGCGTGGGCTGCCTTCATGGCCACCATGGTGTCCAGTATGTCCAGGCCGGCGTTCTCCGCCAGCGTCCGGGGGATGATCTCCAGCGCTTCCGCGAACGCCTCGATGGCGAGCTGCTCGCGGCCGCCCACCTGGGCGGCGTACTCCCGCACAGCCTTGCTCATCTCCATCTCGACGCTGCCGCCTCCCGCCACCATCTTAGGGGTCTCGGCGACGTCGCTGACGACGTAGAGGGCGTCGTTGAGCGCCCTCTCCGCCTCGTCGACCATCCGCTCCAGGCCCGCCCTGACGAAGATGGCCACAGCCTGAGGATCCTTGCACTCCTCGACGAAGATCATCTTGTCGTTGCCGACCTTCCGCTCCTCGACGAGCCCGCAGGCCCCAAGATCACTCTTCTTGAGGTCCGCCAAGTTGCTCACCACCTTACCGCCGGTGGCCTTGGCCAGCTTCTCCATGTCGCTCTTCTTGGCGCGGCGAGCCGAAAGCACCCCCGCCTTGGCGAGGTAGTGCTGGGCCATGTCGTCGATGCCCTTCTGGCAGAAGAGCACGTTGGCGCCGGTGGCCACCACCTGGTCCACCTTCTTCTTCAGCATCTCGCTCTCCTGGTCTAGGAAGGCCTGGATGCTGTCGGGGCTGGTGATCCTGATCTCGGCGTCGAACTCGGTCTTCTTCACCTCCAGAGGAGTGTCCAGCAACGCGATCTTGGCGCCCTTGATCTTCTTGGGCATTCCATCGTGGACGACCTCCTTGTCGACGATGATGCCCTTGACCAGCTCAGTCTCCTCCAGGCTCCGGCCCTCCTTCTTGACGATCTGGACGTTGTCGACGTCCGCGATGACGGTGCCGTCCCTCTCCTCGACCACCTGCCTTATGGCTTCGATCACGATGCCGCTGAGGTGATCACGGGCGGACGAGACCGACTTGCTCCTCATGCTGGTGTTGCTCAGCTTCATGAGGGTCTCGCTGTCGTCAAGATCCACGTCCTCAGAGACCTTGTCCAGGGTCTCCAGGGCCCTCTCAGACGCCTTCTGGTAGCCGCTTATGATGATGCTTGGGTGGATGTTATCCTCTAACAGCTCCCCCGCCTTCCTAAGCAGCTCACCGGCCAGCATCACCGCCGTCGTGGTGCCGTCGCCGACCTCCTTGTCCTGGGTCTTGGCGACCTCGATCATCATCTTGGCGGCGGGGTGCTGCACGTCGATCTCGTCAAGCACCGTCGCCCCGTCGCTTGTGATGGTGATGTCCCCGAGGCTGTCGATGAGCATCTTGTCCATGCCCCTCGGGCCCAGGGTCGTCTTGAGCACCTCCGAGATGATCTGCGCCGCGAGCATGTTGCTCTTGCGTGCGTCGCGTCCGCGGGTCCTCTCCGTGTCCTCCTTCAGTACTATCACGGGCTGTCCGCCCGCCGTCGTATAGTATGCCATTCTCATTCTCCTCCTACATCATGGGGGGCATGCCGCCGGGCATTCCGCCCGGCATGCCTCCCATCCCTCCTGGTGGCCCCGCCGGCGCCCTCATCTTGGAGACGGCGATTATGTCGTCTATCTTCAGCAGCATGGCCGCGGCCTCTGTGGCCGACTTGATGGCCTGTGTCTTCACCACCATGGGCTCGTAGACATCGATCTTGCTCATGTCGGTCACGACGTTGTCGTTGCCGTTGACGCCGATCCACTTCTTGCCCTTGGCGTGCTCGCTCTGCATCTCGCTGATGGCGTCGATGGGGTCCATCCCGCTGTTCTCCGCCAGCGTTGTCGGTATGACCTCCAGCGCGTCCGCGAACGCCACCACCGCGAGCCTCTCCCGGCCCACCAGCTTCTCCGCGTAGTCGCGGAGCAGCCTAGCGACCTCGATCTCGGAGGCGCCTCCGCCCGCCAAGATCTTGGGCTCCTCGACGACGTCCTTGACCACGCAGAGGGCATCGTGGAGACTCCGATCCGCCTCGTCGACGACGCGCTCGGTGCCTCCCCTTATGAGGATGCTCACCGCCTTGGGGTTCTTGCAGCCCTCGACGAAGATCATCTTGTCGTCGCTGATCTTGCGTTCCTCGACCTGCTCTGCGTAGCCTGCGTCTTCGCCGTTGAGCTGCTCGACGCTGTTCACGACCTTAGCGCCCGTCGCCTTAGCGAGAGCCTCCATGTCGCTCTTCTTGAGCCTCCTGGCTGCGAGTATGCCCTCGCGGCTGAGGAAGTGCTGCACCATGTCGTCGATGCCCTTCTGGCAGAGGAGCACGTTTATCCCTGCGTCCTTGACCTTCTTGACCATGTCCCGGAGCATCTGCTCCTCCTGGTCGAGGTAGGCCTGCATCTGGTCTGGGGTCTCGATGGCTATCTTGGAGTCAAACTCCGTCTTCTCGATCTCCATCGCCGCGTTGAGGAGCCCGATCTTCGCCTCCTTGACGAGCTTGGGCATCCCGTCGTGCACGACTTCCTTGTCGATGATGAGACCCTTGATGAGCTTGGTGTCCGTCAGCGACGCCCCCGGCTTCTTCTCGACCTTCACGTTGTCGAGGTCCACGCTGTAGCCTCCGTTGCCCTCCTCCGCAACTTGGAGCACGGCGTCGACGGCGACGTCACTCAGGTAGTCCCTGTAGCCGCTGATTAGCTTGCTGGCCATCGTGGTCATGCTTACCTTCTTGAGAACCTTCTTGTCCTTGGGCTTGACCTTCTCGGATATCTCCTCGAGGATTCTCAGGGCCTCCGCCTCCGCCTGCCTATAGCCGTCTATGATGACTATGGGGTGAACCTTTTTGTCCATGAGCTCCGTGGCCTTGCCGAGTAGCTCGCCCGTGAGTATCACGACGCTCGTGGTGCCGTCTCCGACCTCGTCGTCCTGCGTCTTGGAGACCTCCACCATCATCTTGGCGGCTGGGTGCTGTACGTCCATCTCCTTGAGCATGGTGGCTCCGTCGTTGGTGATGGTTACGTCGCCGAAGCTGTCTACTAGCATCTTGTCCATGCCCTTGGGGCCGAGGCTGGTCTTCACCGCCTCGGAGACTATCCGGGCTGCCATGATGTTGCTGCCTCGGGCGTCCCTGCCTGTGGATCGCTCGGTGCCTTCCTTCAGGATGAAAACCGGCTGTCCTTGTACACTCAATTTTTTTTCTCCTTAGTGTTTTCCACGGGTATACCGCGGCGCGAATGCGTTGATGTAACTATATTGTACGCTGTTTTTTCACCGCTCACAGTATACCCCTTGTGGTTGTAAACCGAGAGTTGTATACCTAGGCTTATAAAAAACCTTTTGGTGGAACCCCATGAATTAGACGAGATCCCTGAGATAGATCACGTTATTTTCCTTTCTCACGAGACCCTCTTTCTGCAGCTCGGTGACCACGTCTCGGATAACGTCTTCCCGCAGATCGAATGTCCTTGAAAGCATCTCTACGCTAGTAGGGCCTTGATCCACGATGTGGTGGACGATCTGCTTCTTACGGCGGTCCATCTCCTCGAGGGCGTTATGGGTCGCCTCGAGGGCTAGGTTCCTGATGTAGAGGAGCCTCGCGCGGCGCTTCTCGAGGTTGCCCAGCTCGTCGTCGATGGCTTGGATGATCTGGCTGAGGGGCGTCACGTCGTCCGGGTCGAGGCTGTCCTCCTCCATGTCTTTCACCTGCTCCTCGAGCCGCTCCATGTGATTATCTTGCTGTATCCACTGCCCGGGGTTGTTGAAGCTGATGAGCCGCTCGTTGTAGAGGGCGGGGCTGAAGTCGATCTGGAGGCTGTAGAACTTGTTCAGGTGGAACACGTTCTTGTCCGCGCCCCTGCTGCTCTTCTGCCTGACCACGTCGACGAGCTCGGCGTCCCTGATGACCTTGAGGTGTTTGGCGGCTAGTTGCTGCGCTATGTTGAGCTCGTTGCTGAGCCTCAGCGTGTAGTCCGGGCCCTCGCTGAGCTTCCTTATGATGCTCCTGCGAACCGGGTTCCCTAGGACCCCTACGACGGTCTCGAAGTCTCTCCTAGCCACTCGTCTCTTACCGGACACAGGTTGTAAACCAAAGGTTGTAAACTGTCATGGTTTAAAAAGATTTTGAGGCGGCTCAAAGCCTCTCTATGACGGCGGCGGCCATGTCCTCCGTTGTGTCGGAGCCGCCGAGATCCGGCGTCCTGACCTCACCTTCCTCGAGGACCTTGAGTACGGCCGCCTCCACGCGGTCCGCCACCTCCTTCTCGCCGAGCCACTCCAGCATCATAGCTGCGCTGAGGATGGTGGCGACGGGGTTGGCTATGCCCTTGCCCGCTATGTCGGGCGCCGACCCGTGGACGGGCTCGAAGACGCATAGCTCGTCGCCGACGTTGCCGCTGGGCGCCATGCCTAGGCCGCCCACAAGGCCCGCGGCCTCGTCGCTGAGGATGTCGCCGAACATGTTGGTGGTGACTATGACCTGGAACTGCTCGGGAGCCATGACCAGCTTCATGGCGCAGGCGTCCACGATGACCTCCTCGTAGGCGACGCCGGGGTAGTCCTTGGCTACGTCCCGTGCGGCCTCGAGGAACACTTCGTCCGTGTAGTCGAGGACGTTGGCCTTGTGTACTGCTGAGACCTTGGACTTGCCGTTCTTCTGGGCGTACTCGAAGGCGTACCGTACGATGTGCTCGCTGGCCTCCCGCGTGATGACTCTGACATTGAAGCCGTAGCCTCTGCCCCGGTCGCCTATCATCTTGTAGATGCCCTCCGTGTTCTCGCGTACGATCATGATGTCGACGTCGGGGTTGATCGCGGGGACCCCTGGGTAAGCCTTAGCGGGCCGCAGGTTGGCATACAGGTTGAGCCTCTGCCTCAGCGGTATGATGACCTCCTTGGCGGTGTTACCGACGGCGGCGAAGAGGCAGGCGTCCGAAGACTTGACTCCCTCTACGGTCTCCGGGGGGAGCGCGACCCCCGTCTTTTCCTTATGTTCGTCGCCCGCGAAGAGGAGGCTGAACTCGAAATCGATGTCAGTCCTCTCGGCGAGCGCCTCCAGTACCTTGACGGCGGCGGCCATGACCTCGGTGCCTATGCCGTCTCCCGGTATCGTGGCTATACTATACTTCATCTACCATTCCTCAGTCTCGTTGAGGTAAGGAACAAGCCCGCCCGCATTTAAAACCTCCACCATGAACGGCGGCAGCGGGGTGAAGCGCAGCTCCACGCCCGAGTCGAGGTTCCTGACCACTCCGCCTGTCACGTCGACCTCAACGGTTTCGCCATTAGCCACAGCGTCGTGGATGCCGGGGCATTCAAGGGCGGGGAGCCCTATGTTTATGGCGTTCCTGTAGAATATGCGTGCGAAGCTCTCCGCGAGGACGCAGCTGACGCCGGCGTGTTTGAGGGCGAGGGGGGCGTGCTCGCGGCTGCTGCCGCACCCGAAGTTGGTGGCTCCCACCACCACGTCTCCGTGTCTGACGCCGTCTCTGAAAGTCGGGTCGTGCTCCTCGAAGACGTGGGCAGCCATCTCGTCGGGGTCTGTGAGTTCCATGTAGCGGCCTGGGATGATGTAGTCGGTGTTGACGTCGTGGCCGTACCTCCATACCCTGCCCTTTAGCTTCATCAAGCGACCTCCTCCGGGTGCGTTATCCGGCCAGTCAATGCTGAGGCGGCGGCGACGGCCGCGCTGCTCAGGTAGACCTCGGCCTCCGGGCTTCCCTGCCTGCCCCTGAAGTTACGGTTGCTTGTGGCGATTCCTCGCTCCCCAGGGCCGAGGAGCCCTATGTGGCCTCCGAAGCACGCGGCGCAGCTGGGGTTGCTGACCACGGCCCCGGCGTCGACTAGGTCCGCGATGATGCCCTCCATCAATGCGTCCTTGTATACGCCTCTGCTCGCCGGGACCACGAGGAGCCGAACGTCCCGGTGGACGTGCCTGCCCTTCAGTATGGCGTGGGCCTGCCTGAGGTCCTCGAGGCGGCCGTTGGTGCAGCTTCCTATGAACGCTTGGTTGATCTCTATGTCCGACACCTCTGTGACGGGTTTGACGTTGTCGACGTTGTGGGGGCACGCCACCATGGGCTGCATACCTGTCACGTCGAGCTCCACTGTCCGGATATAGTGGGCGTCGGGGTCGGGTTGTAGAGCTTGGCCTTCATCGACGTCTGCGCCGTGTTCCCTCAGCCATCTGATGGTCTTGTGGTCGGGTTGGTAGATGCCTGTCTTGGCTCCCATCTCGATGGCCATGTTGCATAGGGTCATGCGGCCGGCGACTGTGAGGTCTGCGACTGTCTCCCCCGTGTACTCCAGAGCCATGTAGGTGGCTCCGCTTACGCCGATCTCCTTGGCCACGCTGAGCACCACGTCCTTGGCGTAGACGTGTCTGCCGAGGCTTCCGTTGACGTCGACCTTTATGGTCTCTGGCACCCTGAGCCACGTCTTGCCCCTCGCCAGCACCGCGCCCATGTCCGTGCTGCCTACTCCGGTTGCGAAGGCCCCGAAGGCTCCGTGGGTGCAGGTGTGGCTGTCCGCCCCGATGACGACGGTGCCGGGCTTAACGTGGCCTTTCTCTGGTAACACCTGGTGGCAGACTCCACTCTCGACGTCGTAGAAGTGTTTCAGGTTCTGTTCCTTGGCGAAGCCGCGGATGACGGCGTGGACCCTGGCGCTGTTGATGCTGCTTGGGGGAGCGACGTGGTCGAGGATGACGACGACCCTGTCAGGGTCCCACACCCTGTCCGCGCCTATCTTCCTCATGGCCTCGATGGCCAGGACGCTGGTGACGTCCGGCATCATCGCCGTGTCCACCCGGGCCTTTACTATCTCGCCCGCCTTGACGCTGTCTCGCCCCGATGCTTGGGCTAGTATCTTCTCTGATGCTGTGCTCATGGCTGTTTCCTCATGCTGTGGTACAGGTTGACTCCCTTGAGGTATGCGTCGACGCTTGCCATGACGATGTCCTCGTTGACGCCCCTGCTGGTGACCACCTTGTCTCCCTGCCTCAGACGGACCTCGACGTTGACGAAGGCGTCCGTGCCGCCCGTGATGGCCTCGACGTGGTAGACCTCCAGGTTCACCGCCTGGTCGGGCTTCACCGCCTTGACCAGGGCGTTGAGGGTGGCGTCCACCGGGCCGTTGCCGGTGGCCGCCTCTATCATGTGCTCGCCGTTGCGCCTCATCTTCACCGAGGCCGTGGGCGTGATCTTGTTGCCGGTGGTCACTATGAACTCGTCGAGCTCGTAGTTGCGCTGTTGCTTCAGGTTCATCGTCTTGGTGGCTATGGCGTATACGTCGGTGTCACTCAGGGTGTTGCCTTGGTCGCCGAGCTCCTTGACTTGCTGGTAGATGAGGTCGAACTGGTCTTTGCTGGGCTTGAGCCCCATCTCCTCGAGGCTCATGCTGAGGCCCGTGCTGCCGGCGTGTTTCCCCGAGACTATGCGTCTGGCTGCGCCGACGAGCCGGGGGTCTATCCTCTCGTAGGTGCTTGGGTCGCGTAGTATGGCGTGGGTGTGTATGCCGCTCTCGTGGGCGAACGCGTTGTCGCCGACGATGGCCTTGTTGGGCTGGACGTTGACGCCGGTTAGCCTGGCCACTAGCATGCTGGTCTCTGTGATCCGTTCGAGGCGGAGCCCCGTCTCAACGCCGTACAGCAGCTTGAGGGCGACTGCGATCTCTTCAAGGGACGCGTTTCCTGCTCGTTCGCCGAGGCCGTTTATGGTGGCGTGGATGTGGGTGGCTCCGCAGGCTACGGCGGCGATGCTTGTGGCGGTGGCCAGGCCGAAGTCGTTGTGTGTGTGGACGCCTAGGAGGATGTCTGGGAACTCGCGGTGTATCTCGCCGTACCACTCTGCGCTCTTCTCTGGGGTGAGGGTACCCACGGTGTCGCATGGCGTGACCCGGTCGACGCCGGCGTCTATGGCGCGTCTGATGACCTTCTTGAGATAGGTTAGGTCGGTGCGGCTGGCGTCCTCCAAGGCGACTTCGGCGTTTACGCCCCGGTCCTTGGCGTACTCCACGACGCTGGTGGTTACGTCCAGCATCTCTTCGGGTGTCTTGGTGAGCTTCTTCATTATGTGGAGCCGGCTCGTGGGGATGATGATGTTGACGCTTTCCGCTCCTGCGTCTATGGCGGCGTCTATGTCGCCTTTCACGCTTCTGGTGGCGCTGCATATCTCGGCGTCGAGACCTGCCTGGCTTATGAGTTTGACTGCCTCACGTTCCCCGGGGGACACCGCGGCGAAGCCTGCTTCTATTACCTTGACGCCGAGGGCGTCCAGGGCTTTTGCTATCTGTAGTTTTTTTGTGGGTGTCAGGCTTATGCCGGGGGTTTGTTCTCCGTCGCGGAGGGTGGTGTCTAGGAACTGTACTCTCTTTGGGTACTTACTCGATAAAACGATACCCCATGTGTCTCACGTACCACGTACCGTTTGTTGACAGGATTTAAGGTTAACGCTTGGGTTTGGTAGTTTGTGTCGTATGGCTTGGTATTATGGGAAAAATTTTTGGGTTTTTTTATTTTGTTTGTGGTGGGCGTTTAGGGCCGGCGTCCAGTCGGTTTATGATTTTGGGTTCCATCGATAGATTTTCTAGTGTTCTGACCTTGTTTGGACGAGTTTGCGTCTGTGGATGAAATGTTTGGCTCCTCCCATGAAAATCCATATTAACGTCCCTGTTACCTATTGCTAATTTCAACACGGTGACATTATTGGGGCAAGAAGGCAGGCTGAAGGAATACTACTCCATGTTCAGGGACGTCTTCAGCAACAAGAACATCCTGGCGATATCCCTCACCTCCTCCCTTTGGAGCCTGATGGGACAGGGCTACCGCCCCTTCTGGGCGCTATACCTGCAGGACTTCCTCGGAGCCTCGGTCACCAACATCGGCGTATTCTCCATGATCTCCACAGCCGAGAGCCTGTTGTTCCAGCTGCCTGGGGGGCTGATAGCCGACAGGTACGGGAGGAGGAGGCTGATCCTCTTCGGCACCGTTTTGAGGACCTTCGGCCCCGTCCTCTACCTCCTGGCCCACAGCTGGGAGTGGGTGATCCCCGGCGCCGTGATAGCCGGAATGACGAGCCTCTACATGCCTGCCTTCCACGCGATAATCGCGGAGTCTCTCCCAAGCGAGAGAAGGGGCTCAGGGTATGGAGTATACAACACCATCACACGCATCCCCAACATAATCTCCCCGCTTATAGGAGGCATCCTCGTGGACACGTATGGCCTCTACAGGGGCGTCAGGATTTTTCTAATGATGCAGGTCGGCGCCTCCATCCTAGGGATCGTCATCAGGTACTTCAATCTACAGGAGACGGTGGTTCACAAGAGCGGTAAGAGGCCCTCAATCCTGCCTACCACGGAGACGTTCAGGGAGGTGCCTCGACCGATATTCTTCATGATGATAGTGTCCATCATCGGGAGCTTCTCGGGGAGGCTAGTGATGGACTATACCAATCTCTACGCCCTCGACATACTCAAGATAACCCCTACCCAGCTGGGGTTCATCACCTCCATCGCCGGCCTGGTGCAGATGGTCCTCACGCTTCCCAGCGGGATGTTGTCCGACAAGTACGGACGCAAGAACAACATCATGGTCTCCAGGGTTGTTGCGCCGGTCACCCAGTACTTCATGGCGGCGGTTTCTGGGTTCTGGCCGTACCTGCTGGTGAGGTCTTTCAACTCGATTGGGCTGGCCTTCGGGGGCGGCGGAGTTCAGGCCGGTGGGTCCGCTTGGAATGCGTTGATCGCCGATATCGTCCCCTCCGAGAAGAGGGCTACCGTTAACGGCGCCATAGGCACCCTAACCGCCGTAGTCGCTGCACCGTCCTCCGTTATCGGGGGCTGGCTCTGGGAGACATTCTATCCGCAGCTGCCCTTCCAGCTCTCGGCGGTCATAGGCTTAGTTGCTGCCGCAGTCTTCTGGCTTGGCGTCAATGAACCAGAGAGGGCTATCGAAGAATGATCTATGAGACATTGAGGTTTATTGTACTCCTGTCTTCGTCTTAGAATGGAACCCTAGGCTAGATTTTGATCTACACTTGGGATCAGAGTCTTGGGTGTCTGAGTAATCTGCTGTTACATGTTGGCTATTTGGTCTTTACGAGTCTGCTCAGCGTGTCCGGGAGGCCTGCAAGGAAGTCGCCAAGCTCGGGGAGTACGAGGCGGTCTATGAGGGCGACGGTGGCCGCGATGCCCATCACGCCGTACACGAAGCTGACGGGGTAGTGGTAGGTCTCCACGGTGGGGTTGGTCACCCACCAGCTTAGCGGAGGCACGTCGTAGCCTGTGAGGACCACCGTCAGGATGACGCGGCTCACGTTCAAGGCGAAGACGAGTGTGGCGCCCAGGGCGACGGCGGCGGCCTTCCTAGCCCAGCCGCCGTGCTTCAGGGGCACCACGAGGCCTAGGATGACGCCGAGGACGTGGATGGCGCTGCACTCTCTGATGATGTAGACGTGGACGGGGCGTATTCCACTCGTAAGTTCTAGATAGACTAGTCCGTCGGTCACCCCGTAGCCGGACTCCAGGCCAAAAACGTTTATCATCGTCGAGCTGGTTCTCGCCGTCAAAAGCTCTGCCCACAGGCTTGGCATCGTTTGGAACACTATGTAGAACGCCGCGAACACGGCCACATAGACCGCTAGGTCCCTGGGGCTGTAGTCGTGGTCGTCCATGGTGAGGTATGATGGTTTGGCTCTATTGAAGGGTTGATGGACAATGGGTTTAGTCGTTTACGGCCCGTTGAACCCGCAGGCCGGGCACTTGTACTTCCTGCCGAATAGCCTGCATTTTTCGCATCGCCAGAGAGTTACTGCGCCGCAGCTGGGGCACTTGAACTTGACGGCCTTCTCCTCAGGAGTAATCTTCCGCCCGCAGCTTATGCACGTAGCCATTTCGTAACCATTCCATAAGCCAATGCAGTCTTATTTAAAGATTGACCGCCCCTTTTCACGACCTTTGAAGATTGATCATGGCCTACCCGGACTCGCTTTCATGGTGGTCTTGAAGAGAAGGCAAGACTGAGTGAAAAAGGATAGGGTAGTTAGTGCTCTTCCAAGGGACTTCATGGGAAAAGAATAAATTTAGGCTAGACTAAAATTTGTAGAAATGTGTGATGAAAATAGCCCCCTATCCATCAGACTAGGTTACACAAACGTCTTCCTGACAGAGTGCGACGGCGGCTACCTACTAGTGGACACCAGCTACACAGACCAGTACGACCACTTCAAGACTGAACTCCGGAGCAGGGGTATCGACCTACACCAGATTAAGTACGTGCTCCTCACACACCACCACGACGACCACGCAGGCTTCGTCAAACCCCTCATCCAAGAAACAGGGGCGAGGCTCATCGTCCACGAAAACGCGTTACCCAACCTCGAGAAGGGCGTCCACTACATGGACATGCGTTACCTTAACACCTGCACAAGGGTCACGTTGACGCTGTTCTCACTAATACGTGAACACACGTACCCAGGCTACAGTCTGAAAGACGACGACATTGTGATCCAAGGGGACGAACAAGCACTCCTCAAAGAGATCGGTGTGGACGGAGAGATCCTGTACACACCAGGCCACACGGACGACTCGATCACAGTACTGATGTCCAACGGAGACGCCTTCGTCGGCGACGCCGCCATGAACTTCCTCGGCTTCTGCAGGATAAGATACAGGCCCATAGTCTACGAGTCCCTCGACGACGTGTATCGGAGCTGGGAGCACATAATCGAGAGAGGAGCCCGCACCGTCTATCCGTCCCACGGCGACGCCTTCGACGCAGATAAGCTGAGTCAAATACTCCAGAGGCTGGATGGATGAAAACAGGGGAGCTAAAGGCAACCGCTTCGACTCTGGCCGAGGAGCTGGGATGGAGATGGCCTCTAACCTTCATTAAAGCGATTAGAAGAGGGAACGCCATATTCCGTGGAACTCACTGGTCCCATGAGGATGGCGCCGAATCTGAGTTCGCGAGGCGCATCGCCTTCGGCTCTGGGCTGTACTCTATCCTCAAAGAAGAACACGGCCAACCAAGGGCCCTCTGGATGACCCGCAGAATCCTAGTGCCCATTGGATGCAGGGAGCAGTGGGAGAACCTCCGCAGTCTAGGGTTGTCGGGCCGACCCCCCATGGAGCGGCTCAGGGCTTTTTACGACTTCATGGGCAGCCGAGGCGTCGGACAGTTCGTCGAGAGGCGGATCATCGAGTCCGGCGAGGACAGGCTGAGCTACGAGGTGAGAGGCTGCCTCTTCAAGAGGTTCTACGACGAGGCGGGCACCCCTGAGCTCACCCGCCTATTCTGCGATGTCGATCACGAGTTCTTTTCGGAGGTCTTCCCGGAGTTCACCTTCCACAGGGGAGGCTCACGTGAGAACACCGAGGCATACGGCGAGGAACACTGCAAATTCATGTTTGAGTTAAATACGATCACCTAAGTATAAATTCATGACTTATTTTTCGAAAAAACAAATGAAAACAGCATACCTACCTTAAATATAAAAATAAACATATCAAATCGATGCTTAAGAGAGCGATCGATAAAATAGGTTCCTTCAGCAGATTGGAAAGAAACCTGCTTCTGCTTTTTACTATGGGTCTCGTGGCCGTTGTTGGCCTTCAACTCATCCAGCCCCTCTTCCCACTCTATCTAAAGAGCCTACACGCGTCAGAAATCGAGATCAGCCTGATCATCTCTCTTTCAAGCGTCGCCGGGACGGCGCTCATGTTACCGGCAGGCTACATAATAGACAGAGTGGGAGAGAAGAAGATGCTTCTGTTAGGGATATTACTCTGGGCCGTGTCCACCCTCTTCATCGCCTTGGCGAAGAACTGGAGGACCGTCGCCTTTCTATACGTCTTCCACGGGATAGCTGACGCTTTCGTCGGACCGGCGAGGATGACCCTCATATCGTCGACCTCGACGCCAGCGACCGAGGCCACCGTCTTCAGCCTCATGAGCCTAGACTGGTCTATAGGCGGAACCGTGGCGCCCCCAGTCAGCGGGTACCTGGCGGAGAACATGGGGTGGCAGGTGCCCCTGCTGGCTGCCTCCGCCGCGTTCTTCTTAAGCCTCATTCCCGCTCTGAAGCTGGATGAAAGACCCCCAAGAAAGACTAACCAACAGAAGCCTGATACCCCCCGCACTGGAATCGTTGAGACCCGGCTCCTAGCAGCCTTCCTGTATTTCATGTTCGGGTTATTGACCAACTCGGCTCAGTCCATGGTCGGCACCATGCTGCCCCTTTTCTTGAACAACCAACTCAGCCTCTCCACCACCATCATAGGCCTGTTCTTCACGGCGGCCAACATTATTGGAGTCTTCATACAGGTACCCGGAGGGCTTCTCGCGGACAGATACAGCAAGAGGAGGCTCATCATGCTGCTGCTGCTACCCATCCCGTTTATCTACGGGCTGTGGGGGATCGTGGACGGCTGGTACATGTATCTGCTGATATATGTGCTCTCTAGGGGGCTGTTGAGCATGATGGGTCCAGCGACCCTCGCCATAGTGTCAGAGGTCTTCCCTGATGAGCATAAGGGCTCAGCCTTCGGCTTGAGGATGGCCGGTGTGCGTCTGGGCTCAGCGGTAGGCCCGTTGATAGGTGGCTACCTCTACGGCACACTAGGCCCCGTGACCCCTTTCACCTGCGCAGGGGTGGTCCTACTTCTGAGCATCCCCTTCATCTACCTCCTGAAGTGAAAGGGCTTACTCCTCGTAAATGTTATACCAGCGGATGGCTGGGCGAGAAATGAAACGTGTTCAGATTTTTACTTCAGTACGGCTCCACACTTCCAGCAAACCACGAGGTTGTCCGGGATCTCGTAACCGCACTTTGGACAGCGAATGAAGCCCTCATTAGGCGTCCCTGCCTCCGCCTCTACCGTCTCGATGGTCGCCTCGGCGCTCATGGGATGAGAGACGGGGAAAAATGTTTCATACTTTATGGAGCATGGATCGGTTAATCTTCCGCTGTGGCTTTCGGGTGCTCGCGTCTCCTTATCTCCAGCT
>Ga0315532_1000418_pt1 | contig 34725 bp, 27 predicted proteins | sample SalMarWE160370MG_FD_203082 | JGI IMG/M metagenome (GOLD analysis project Ga0315532, IMG submission 203082) | Salt marsh sediment microbial communities from the Plum Island Ecosystem LTER, Massachusetts, United States - Salt Marsh Sediment WE1603-70 ...
ATCAATGGCATTGTCCAGAGTAATAACACCACTGTTTATGAGTTCTTTGAGCTTTTGGATAGGTTTCTTTCGGGTATCATCAAGGTTAAAATTCACGCCGCCAATCTCCTCTTTTTATAAGCCAGAGGCTTATTTAGGTCACATTGTTAGCACATATCACTCCTGCAATTTGAATAAAGAATCGTACTATACCACATTGAGCCCAGCCGAACAACTGCGCCCTGAGGATTTAGTCATTTTTCACCCACATTGAGCCTTGAAGGATGGTACGCGAGCGGTTATTTTAATAAGCCAGAGGTTTATTAATACAGCTAATTCAAAGGGCTATTTGTAAATAGAGAAAGCTCAAAAAACCAATTATTTCGAGCTGTTCTGCTGATAGTCTTTGCGGCTTTTTTTATTGCGGATATATCTTACGAACGTAAGGATAACCAGTCCTGCAATGGCATCTGCCAATTTGCAGATAAGGCCCTCAATGTTGACGTAAACGCTAAAAATTACTGACTCTAAATATTTCTTTGGCAGGTGAGGAACAAATGAGCAAAAAACTATTACAAATCGTGACAGTGGCATACATGGTGGGCTGGGCCCTCTGTGCAGCTTGTGCTAAGGATTTTGAATATCCGAAGACAGAACGCATCGATCACGTGGATACATACCACGGCATTGAAGTGGTGGATCCTTATCGGTGGCTGGAAGAGGATGTGCGCCAGTCACAGCGCGTTCGACAATGGGTTCAGGCGCAGAACAAGGTGACTTTTGGGTATCTGCGCTCGTTGCCAGCGTATGAGAAGTTCAAGAAACGTCTTACTGAGCTTTGGGACTACGAGCGGTTTGGTACGCCCTTTAAGGCTGGCGGACGGTACTACATCGCCAAGAATGATGGTCTTCAGAACCACTATGTGATCTACGTCATGGATTCCCTACAAGGACTGCGTCGGATTCTTTTGAATCCTAACGAATGGTCCGAGGATGGGACTATCGCGTTAGGGGGCATGTCCTTTAGCGAAGATAGCAAATTCGTCGCCTATGCGGTTCAGGATGCAGGTTCGGACTGGCGCAAGTGGAAGGTGCGGGATATTGTAACAGGCAACGACCTGCCGGATATTTTGAATTATCTAAAGTTCACAAACATTGCCTGGGAACCTGAGTCCACCGGTTTCTTTTACGCCAAGTACCCTGATCCGGATCCCAACCAGCAATTTCAATCTTTGAACAAAAAAATGAAGGTGATGTACCATCGATTAGGCGCTGAGCAGGCTGATGACGTTGTGGTCTGCTACCGGCCGGATCATCCCGAATGGGGCTATGATGTGAAGGCCACTGATGATGGTCGTTACTTGATTATCACGATCTGGGTGGGTACGGATGAGAAATATCGGGTGATGTATAAAGACTTGCATCGTCCTTATGCTATGCCAGTCGATCTGATTGACAAATTTGAGAACGAATATAGCTTCATTGATAATGATGGGCCGGTATTCTACTTTCAAACCAACTTGCAGGCACCCAAGGGACGAGTGATTGCTATCGATATACGAAAGCCTCAGCGTAAGTTTTGGAAAGAGGTTATCCCTGAAGTCCAGGATACGCTCCAAACAGTTAGCTTAGTTAATAACCTGTTCGTATGTAGATACTTGAAGGATGTCGCGACACAGGTCAAGCTCTATACGATGGATGGTCGATACATTCGCGACGTCGAACTTCCAGGTCTTGGTACAGCAAGCGGATTTAGCGGCAAACGCACGGATACCGAGACCTTCTACCGCTTCGAGTCTTTTGCTATCCCTCCATCAATTTACCGGCACGATTTAATCACGGGGCAGTCCACATTATTAGAGCGGTCAAAAGTTGACTTTGATCCCGATTTGTATGTTACCGAGCAGGTGTTCTATCAATCCAAAGACGGCACTCGTGTGCCAATGTTCATTAGTCACAAAAAAAGCGTCACCTGCGATGGCTCCAATCCCACACTTCTATACGGATACGGCGGCTTCAACATCTCGATCCGTCCCTATTTTTCAGTCTCACGTCTGGCATGGATGGAGATGGGGGGAATTTACTCCGTTGCTAATCTTCGCGGCGGGGGCGAGTATGGTCAGCAGTGGCACGAAGCAGGCAAGAAGAATAAAAAGCAGAATGTATTTGACGATTTCATTGCTGCTGCTGAATACCTCATTAATAACAAGTATACAACATCTGACAAGCTCGCCATTCTGGGCGGGTCCAATGGCGGATTATTAGTAGGGGCTTGCATGACACAACGACCGGAACTATTTGCCGCTGCCGTTCCTGTCGTAGGTGTGATGGATATGCTGCGCTTCGATGAGTTTACTGCCGGGCGGTTCTGGGTGGACGACTTTGGCTCAGCCAAGGATAGCAGAGAGATGTTTGAATATATAAGGGATTACTCGCCTTATCACAATCTAAAAGCTGGAACGCATTATCCAGCTACCCTAATCGTCACTGCGGACACCGACGATCGTGTCGTACCAGGCCATTCATTTAAGTTTGCTGCCCGGCTTCAGCACGTCCATACAGGAGACAGTCCCGTCCTTATTCGTATTGAGACACGTGCCGGACACGGCTCAGGCAAACCCACAACTATGAAGATCGAGGAAGATGCGGATGTGCTCACTTTTTTAGCTGAGAACCTTGGAATGCAGAAACAATGAAGCATGAAGTGTGATACGATATACGAGATATGCTTCAGGCGCGTCGAGACTATCTGACCATTACCTGGCCGGAATCAGGGACAACTACCTGACCTGTGATGGTGCGTGCTCTATCGCTGCACAAAAAGACTACCGAATCGGCTACATCCTGTCCTTTTATCTCGCGTTTTAGTGCCGTTTTATTCACATAATAAGGAATAACTTCTTCAGGTTTTATCCCGTATTTTTTCGCGCAGATATTTATATACTGCGGATTCCAGATTTTTGAACCCTCAAATACATTACCCGGAGCGACGCTGTTGACCCGAATCCCATGCTCACCTAACTCCAGCGCCCAGCCGCGAGCTATATGAATTTCACCTGCCTTTGTGGCATTGTACGCGGTGTTATTTACGCTCGCCTCCAAGCCCGATTTGGAACTTAGATTTATAATGCAGCCTCCCATGCCTTGGGCAATCATAATCCTCGCAGCTTCTCGTGCGCAGAGAAAGTATCCAGTTAGATTCACCTCCAAAGCACACCGCCACTTGTCCACCGGCATCTCAACCAAAGGGTAAGCCGGTGCTACACCTGCTGCGTTTACCAAAATGTCAAGCCCACCCCAATTATCAACCACGGTATCAAACGCTCTTTTAACATTTGTTTCGTCGGTTACATCGCATTGAACAATTAGTATTTGAGAATTTTGGATCTCTGAAGCGATCTTTTCTGCTGTTTCTTTATCTATATCGAATAGCCCTACCATAGCACCAGCTTTAGCTAAACCAACCGCGATACTCCTTCCCAGTCCGCTGCCGGCACCTGTCACAACCGCGATTCGACCTTTTAGCTCGCCTTGTTCTTCGCCGCTTATCAGTTTCTTGCGGAATGCCTCCGATTCCCACTCGTTGATGAAGTCCTGCTCTCGCTTAGTCAAGCTCAAAATCCCGCCCATGCGATTTGCGTTACTGCGAATAAAAATTGAGTAGGCCACAATGTCCCTGACGGTACGGGCAATCTTCTCTGTTCCGACAATAAAAAGCCCAACATCCTTAACAAGAAAAGCAACAGAAGGCCTTTGATCCTTTTTGATTTGCCGGGCCAATCGTTTTGCAATACTCTGCGAATCGTACTTCTCTACCCACATTGCGGGCCCATTGGCATATAACAGTTCATCCGGCGTCAATGCCGCCGCTGATAGTATTTTTTTTGCATCTGGCTGGCGCCAAAAAGCTGCGAGAGCTTTGTCATGATGGTAGCTAATGGCCGAGTACTTACCGGTCGCCTCAAAAATTGCCCTGCGAATGCTAAGCTTTATATCGTTAATCTCTTCCTGACTTAGGGATTTGATCTTGCCAGCTTTGGGTTGTCGCAGTTTGCTGTTGCAGCGACTTATTACTTTACGGACAAGTCGCAAAGCGGTATCTGTGCTCTCTGTAGAAATCAAAAGCCCGTGTTTTTCAAGGAAGAGAATCTCCGGCTTTTTGCCGAACTCTTTTTGATAGTCACTAACTAGTTTTGCTATTCTCTTTGCCAGCGTAAAGCCAGGGTCCGTGTAGGGCACCCAAAGCGGCGGAAGCTTTTCATCTTTGAAGAGTTTCTGAAGCTCCACTTTTCCCTTTCGAGCATTCACATACGCACCTACCGAACTTGGATGTAGATGGATCACGCACCTGTCAAGAAAAGCGTGCAAATGTGCCTCCACGGACGGGCGAGCCTGGCCGGTGACCTTATCATCGCACGCAGAGAGCAGACGATTGACTACCTCAGCTTCTCTGGTTTGCGTGTCAAGTCGGGCTATTGCCTTATCTTCAATGATAGAAAGAACTGCATCGAGCCGAAGCCTCCGCCAGCCACGTTTGTGACTCATATCTTTCAGGGCTGTGCCACTGGCTTTGATATACATGTATTTGCCATCAGCGGTTTTAACCGAAGTATTACCGCCTCCGCCCTGGACAAGTGAGCTGTCTCTACCAACGGCATGTGATATTTTTATAAGTTCTAATAGAGCCTTATCCATTTGTTAAGAATACTCCTTTTTGTTCTGCGTCGTGCGAAAAAAAATACGCAATGCGCACCACGCAATACGAGATTTATCGTGGTGTAGCATCGGGCAAACCGCCATCCACGGGGATTGTAGCACCAGTGGTTGGAGTCTGACGCGTCACAAAAAACAGTACCGCATTAGCAACGTGCTGGCCCGTAACCCTGGCCTTCAATAAGTTCCTATTGCGGTAATACTCTCGCAGGCCTTTTTCGTCAAGCCCTCGTGCCCGCATTCGGTCGGGACCAATCTGTTCCCACAAGCCGGACTTGTATTTACCTTCGGAGAATACACCGTCCGGGGCCACCATGTTTACGCGAACACCATATTCTGCTAACTCAATACTGGCAATACGGCCCAACTGGTGACAGGCAGCTTTGGTAGCACTATATGCGCCAAATCCGGCACCAGGCGCCGGGACGTTCTTGGTTGAGATAATAATTATGTCACCGCCGATTCCCTGGAGGATAAAAAGCCGGGCAGCCTCGGCAAGGGTTAATAACGCTCCTTCAACATTTACCTTTTCCAGCTTGCGAAAGGCTTCGAGGTCTATATCTTTCAAGTTTGCAACCAGTGGAATACCGGCATTAACTACGACAATATCTATACCGCCCCAGGTTTGAATGACGCTTCCATATCCTCGGCTGATAGATTCTTTGTCAGTGACATCGATAGCAACACCTATTATCCTGTCACCGCCTGTCTGTTTCAGGTCTGCTACAAGATTGTCAAGTTTTTTGCCCGGCAGGTCTGTAGCAACTAAATGGCAGCCGTTCTCCAGGAGCCCCCGGCAGATTCCATACCCGATGGCCCCTGCTGCACCGGTAACTAAAGCAACCTTATTGTGAAGAGGCGAATCAGGCTTATCGTTGCTTCTATCAACGTAAAGTATTCCAAGTTCACGAACGCATATAATTTCTGGTTTTCCGTTGTGCCGAGATGAGTAATCCGAAATGGCATCACTTAATTTTTTACGAAGCTTTTCCGGATCAGCACTTTCTTCCGCGACATCTAAAAAAAGCGGCGGTCTCTGACTTTTGAGCAAAGGTTGTAGTTGTAGGGTGGGCTTTAGCCCACCAATCCCTCGACCTTGCTCGGGATGGTGAGCCTGTCGAACCAGTTTTTTACGGTGGGGCAAGCCCCACCCTACCTGCTTCACCCCTTCGGCATTTTTTGTTGAATCTGCAAAACCTGTGGTGAGCTTGTCGAACCCATCAATAGCTTCCTTACTCGTTAAAGATTTAAGAATAACCGGCTTAAATGGTATATCCTGCTCATCTGTCGGTTCCGCCAGAAGCCCACGGACAATCGGTATTATTTGAACTAATCGTCTCATTCTTTAAGACAGGATAACAGGATTCTTAGAAAAAATCAAAGATACAGAACACGAAAACTTCAACTGGCAAGATACGCTTCACGAGATACGAGCGACGAATGAGGCCTGTCCCGAGCGCAGTCGAGGAATCGAAGGATCCAAAAGCTTTAATAGGGAGGGTTCCGTTAGGCGCGCGGCTTATCAGGTCCACTGGAGGGGCTGGTTAGTGCCATGTGTCGTGCGTGTATGCGGACGCTGAGGCAGAGGGCGATAAGATTGTAGAAAACATCACCAATCTCCTGTTGAACATCATCTTGGTTTTGTCTGTGAGCGGCATCAAGCAGCTCGACGCATTCGAGTAACAGGCACGTCGCCTGGCCACGCGCGTTCTCCAGTACGAACTCGCCCCAGTCCAGATAGTCGATAAACTTTTCTGCCAGATCAAATAGGCGGGCCCAATCAAGATTGCCGGAGTCGCAGACCTCTTCCGCGATGCGTGTGAATTCCTCTTTGTGTTTTCTTGCATAGTCAATAGCGGCAAGCAGACCATATTCCTTGGTCCTCTTTCCTTCTCGCGTAGCATACGGGGAGGCACCTATCCCAACCAAAGGCTTTTTCAAAGCACGGTCGTAGATGGAGCAGAGCTTTTCTTTAAGGGCCGTCCGAGCTTGGGGCAAACGAACGACTGTTTCCAGAGCCTCTTTCAATGGGGGAGCAGAGTTCAGGTGCTAAGCGCTGGGTGGAATCTGTGTCACGGAGCCACAAGAAGGGCTTGCAGGTTCTGGACGCGCACAAGAGCAGTCTCCAACCCTGTTCGAGCAGCTCGCCATCAGGCGTGCGGACGATTACTTCGATGCAACTGTCTCCGTCCGGTCGCAGCTGATTATAAACTCTGCTGAAAAACGCCCCTGGAACGATCCAGGATAAAAATGCCTGATATTGAACGTGATACAGCGTGCTACAAATGTGAGTCGTGGATAGGCTCAGCTTCTTGCAGTGATTCAGAACGGGGCAAGGACCTCTCCACTTAATTATCAAAGTATTGCCCTTCTCGCACAGCACCTCACCGTCCTTCGGAACCTCAATACCAAGATTGTCCTTATAAAGAACCTCTAGGACTTTCTTTTGCCATGTCGACCAGTTCTTACCAACGTACTTTTTGGAGTTGTCTTGATACCATCTCAGTTTGCTGTCAATTCTGCCGTTGATGAACTCTGCTAATTTCTAAGTATCATTTAAGAGATCACGATAGTCTGGCAACTCTCGCTCTGTCATAACTTTTCCTCGTTCGTCGTTAGCACGGCTTGGGTCTTCGCATTCACCCGCAAAGGCCTGACGCCGCGTATGCGTTGTCCAAGTGCAGCCGTTGATTTGGATCAAACAATCCGCATGAAACGCAGCCTTCACAGTCGCTGGATTTAGTTCTTGCAGGTTTATTTGCTGAGATGATTTGATTTCCTCGCGCTTATTGCAAAATGTGTTTGTTTGGGAACCCTTCTTGCAGACGCAAAGCCATTCAGATTCTCTGACCTGCATCCAAAAACATCGCTAACTTGTTTTTCTGTCTTAGAACGATGTTTTGCTTTATTTTTCATTCCTTCCCTTTCTTTATTTTATGTTTCTTCTGATCACCATATCTCTTTGTTTATTATAGAAGATTATGCCCTGCATTATAGTTTTTAATATAATTTTCAAAAATTTATCGAGTTCACTATCTTTATTATAATCAGCTTCTGCAATATAATCAACTCGGGCATTTTTAAATAACGTTTTACATATCTGTAAGCTTTTTCTCTTTTGCCGATTAAAAACAGCGATAGAGTAACCTCCGTTCTTTGTGGTTACCGTCATACAGGGAACATCAGTCATCCCATCTCCTATATAAATTATATTCGAAAATGGGATTGGACGATCTCCTTCATCCATAAATTCGTTTATACTCTCAGTTAATTTTTCTCTTCCCTTGTTTATTCTGAATAAGAACTGAGTTTTTACTGTATCCGTCACAACAAGTTTTGGATAAATTGGAGCACCATAATGATTATAGTAATATTCAGATGCAAAAATATTATAAAAATAATCCTTAATTTTAGTTCTACTTAAGATTTCTTTTAAACCAGAAGATATTATATAGTGTCTTACTTTGATTTTATTGTTCGACTCTTTTTCAACAAATTTATTGATTCTCGGAAAAAACGTTGTTACTCCAGAAAAATATTGAACTTTTGATGCCATTTTTCCTAAATCAGATTTACTAATTCGCAAAGATGCTTGATTAGCTTTCCTTAACATTAACATCATATAAGTGATTATCTGCTCTCCTTTAATCTTGGTATTCTCCTTTTGGACTTCCTCCCAAAATTCTTGAGGTTTTATATTCAACTGTGGAAAGACAGTGTACTCCTGCATAGGTTGAGGACTCAACGTTCCATCAAAATCATAAATTATTGCTATAATATTTCGTTTCATTTTCTACCTCTAAGAATGATTATGCAGTTTCTATATAAGCAACGCATCAGTGGTCATTCTTTGTCATTGGCTTCACGGGTCCGTGTGCAGCCGGTTTATCCTGCGTAGCCTTGTGCGAAGAACTGCTGCATGGGCTAAAGCCCATCCTACAGTATAAAATCTTATCGTTTTATCAAAGTTGTTAAAAGCTGCGGTAAAACCGCAGGCTAAATAGAGATTGCTTCGTCGCTAAGATACTCTCACTGCGTCACATACGGTACTTATCATAAATTTGACGTTTTCCAGAGGTGCTTTTCCATCGAAAACTGCGCTTCCGGTGACAATAATGTCAGCCTCCATTCGAGCCACGTCCACAATATTATTGCGAGTGATGCCGCCATCGATGCCCACGAGAATATCTTTCTTCGCATCTCGAATCATTTGCCTTAACTTTCTAATCCGGCCCTTAGTAGAAGGAATGAACTTCTGTCCGCGCCAGCCTGGATTAACCGCTAAAAGAAAGACCATTTCGAGTTCATCCATAAGCGGGATAATAACTTCAAGTGGCGTGCCAGGATTCAAGGCAACACCGCGTAGAATACCCCTTTCGGGGTCGTTAGCGTTGGTCATTTCTCCCAGCGCCTGTAGAACGCGATGTATATGTCGGGATGACTCAACCTGCACGGTAATCATATCCGCACCGGCAGCGACATAACTTCGGAGCTTATCCAAAGGTTCATCTATCAGCAGGTGTATGTCTTTGAGAAGCGGCGTTTTCATGGCTTTTATAAAGCCGGGCCCAACGGTCATCATGGGGCAGAGACATCCATCCATTACATCAACATGCAATAGTTTCACACCTGCCTCTTCCATGAGCTTTAGCTCAGAGCCGAGAGACATCAAATCCGCTGTAAGGATGCCTACACTGATAAGTGGCGACGATTTGCGTAATTCATCAAAAAGCGGTTTGCTTGCGTTTTCAGCCCACATTCTTTTTCTCTTGTTTTTTTAAGTTCTGATATAACTGGTAAGCCTCAGAGGCTTCCATATCCTCATGAACAACCTTGCGGATAGCCTGCATCATGGCTTTTGGCGTTTTGCTCTGGAAGATGTTGCGTCCCATGTCAACGCCGGATGCGCCTTGCTGGATAGCGTTATAAGCCATTGTCAGGGCGTCAAGCTCAGGGATTTTCTTGCCGCCAGCCATCACGATCGGGACCGGACAGGAAGCTGTCACCGTCCTGAATCCGTCCGGAATATAGTACGTTTTGATGAGCTGAGCCCCAAGCTCAGCACAAATTCGGCAAGCCAGGCGGAAATATCTGGCATCTCTGACCATGTCTTTTCCGACCGCCGTCACTGCCATCGTAGGGATTCCGTAACGTAGTCCCATATCTACGAGTCTGGTCATATTATGGACCGAGCGGGTCTCGAATTCACCACCAATAAATACTTGCAGGGTAATCGCTGCCACGTTCATACGAATAGCATCCTCGATGTCAACAGCCAATTCTTCGTTCGACAGTTCTTTGAGTATGCTTGGGCCGCCGCTGCAGCGCATCACGATCGGTTTATTCAATGTAGGCGGTACCGTGGTCCGCAGAATCCCGCGTGTGAGCATTATAGCGTCGGCGTGCTCCATCAGCGGCACGACCGTCAAATCAATCCGCTCGAGCCCGGTTGTAGGACCTTGAAAGTAGCCATGGTCAATCGCGAGCATTACTGTTCGGCCCGTATGCGGATTGAATATCCTCGACAGGCGATTTTTCATGCCCCAGTCAAGAGCACCAGCTCCTTTGAGGAAAAAGCCCGGAGTTTTCATCGGAACATCTTCATAAAACTTTTTTGCTTCTTTCACTGCTTCGGTATCAGCCATTATTCGTTCCTTTCTTTTACTCTCGTTTCTCCGGTCACCAGGGTAGAATTACGATCTTTGCTTTTCGCTAAGTTCTTTCAAGCTGATCCAGATTATCCCAGAAATAAAGTAGATTACTGTTGCATATATAATTGCTTTCTTAAAGGCCTCCAGCCGAGCCTCATACACATCTTCTCCAGAAACTGCGACCCATATTGCCGTAAAGAAGCACACAGCAAGTGAGCCAATCGCGATAATAGCTGATGCATAATACATGCCTGATTTTCTTGCTGGCTTTGTTTTTTCCTCGGTTGTTGTTTGTACGATTTTCTGTGCTGCAATGTCTTCTTCAGTTAACTGGCCCATTTTCTGCCGAGCTCCGAAGAAAGCCGACAGGATTGTGTAAAGAATTGCAGTACCCAGCCAAACCGGAATAGTCAGGAAAAACAAGTGGATGTAGCCGAAGACGTACGTGGCGATTAAGCCAACAGCTAACGTCACCGCCCAAGCAATAAGGGCTGGCCAGTTCATCATCTTGCCCTGATGCCACGTCCAATATCGAGTCAGCCCGATTCGCGGAAAGATCCAGTGCTCCATGAACACGATAGCCCCTACCGGCATAAGCAACAATCCGTAGAGGCCTACGAAATCCAAGAGCTTAGTAAACACAAACGGTGAGCAAGCAACAATTGTTGTAAGGGTTCCGGCAGCGAGGGTCACGAGCCAGCGTGGCCAATTCGGAGTGGCAACCTGTAGTGCCAATCCCGCACGATAAATTGTAGGGTTGGACGTTGTCCAGCCGGCGATTACCACTGCTAATGCACCGGCCAAACCAAGTGCGGTCACAGCTACAGAACCGGAGTCCAGTTCTGTAAGAGGCCTGCCGATGATTGTCGCCGCCCCGGCGCCCATGATACCAGCACAAATCCACGCAAGATAATGTCCCAGATACATACCGAACGCTGAATAGAATCCATAGCTGGCCCGCTTGGCATACCTTAATAGGGCCATATCGGACAAACCAAGGTGCATCGCAAGATTGCATAGCCAGGCAAACGAGACAATATGCAGAAATCCCAAAGCGTCTTCTTGTCCGGGTCGAGGTCCAGGCCAGATTTTAGCGTCGGCCAATCGCCAGAAGTCATAAAAGCTTTCCAATCTGCCAATCTCAGGAGTACTTACAACTATCGCAGGCAGCAGCGCAAGTGCTCCCGCGATAAACATAAGGAACATCCAGGGCGAGCAGACTTCAGAAAACTGTGCCAGCTTCCTGAATCCCAAAATAGCTAAAGTTACAACCACCGCTCCAACGCCAACCACTACGAACACAAATCTGATATCTGTTGGAAACCACCCAATCTGGTCGGGAATGCCGAATGCCATGCGCAGAGCCGACGCCGAAACCGTTATCATCGCCCCTGCAAGTATGCAGTACATAACCGCATTGAGGATGTTATAGATAACCATAAATGCAGGCCCACATATTCTGCGCAGATACCAGTACAGAGTGAGCCGTGTCCTGACCGCAATGGGCGTGCATACCAGCGCCCAGGATAAAACAGCAAGTAGATTGCCAAATATCAGGCCTACAATAACATCACACGTATGTGCGCCCCTACTTACAAATAGTGCCCCAATCACAAACTCCGTCGCCGCTACATGCTCACCTGCAAATACTCCAGCAAAGTGCCTACCACTTTGCAACTTATCCTCGGTAACCGGCTGCCGTTCGAACTCGTTGAGTTTGTCGAGCCGTTCAATCAGACTTGAAGGCTTTGATTCCGCCATTGTAAAGCCCTTTCCAATAAAAGGCACAAAGTTTCAGAGGAACACAGGCATAAAGTGCTTTGTCCCTATGTGCTTTAGCCCCTGTTAAACCCTTTCCATTGTCTCGTATCTCTTATCTTGTGAATCGTGGCTCGCTTCACGATTCACGCGTCACGAGTATCACCGACGTTTATTAGTCACTGTCACCTCATAGTCTTTCACTTCTCTGAGCCATGCATCTGCCACCGGAACATCTGATTTTAGACAATAATAATCCCATACTGCTCCAAATGGTAGCGTCTTTAGTTCTTCGAGTACGGCCAGACGCGATGTATAATCACCCTGAGCTTCCATTTGACGCAACTTCTCCGTAGGCTCAAGAAGTGCAGCAAGAAGTGCTTTTATCATACAGCGCGTCCCTATCACCCACGCCGCCACTCTATTGATGCTCGCATCAAAGAAGTCCAGCCCAATGTGCACTTGTTTAAGATAGTCGCCTCTTACAAGCTCCTCAGCTATAGCCCGAAGTTCATCTGATAGAATAACTACATGATCGCTATCCCATCTAACTCCCCGGCTTACATGAAGCAGTATCTCGTCGAGGAAAGTTAGTATGCTCGAAATCTTATCCGAAACAACCTCCGTCGGATGAAAATGCCCTGTGTCCAGACAGAGTAACGTATTATTTTGGATAGCATAGCTCAGATAGAATTCATGTGAACCAACAACATAACTTTCTGAGCCAATGCCAAAGAGTTTACTTTCAACCGAATCCAATAAATACTTACGGTCTACCTTCTCGGCGAGTATTTCGTCGAGTGACATTTTCAATCGCTCACGAGGACCCTTGCGATCAACAGGGATGTCCTTGAATCCATCTGGAATCCATACATTCGTCACACATGCAGTTCCGAGCTTTTTGCCCATCTCTGCACCGATTTTTCGGCAAGCAATTCCATGCCGAATCCAAAATTTGCGTATGTCATTATCCAGACTTGACAGAGTAAAGCCACTGTCTGCCTTTGGATGCGAGAAAAACGTACCATTGAAATCCATTCCCTCGCAGTTGTCTTTTGCCCAGTCGATCCAGCGTGCAAAGTGCTCCGGCTTGAGTTCATCTCGCTCAACTCTTTTCCCGCCTGTTTCGGCATATATTGCATGCAGGTTCAGCCTGTGTCTTCCAGGTATAAGGCTCATTGCTTTTTCCAGGTCCGTCCGCAATTCATCTGCCGTGCGGGCCTTACCCGGATATGCTCCCGTAGCCATTATCCCGCCGCCGCTTAAGCCCTCACCACTCTCAAAGCCTCCCACATCGTCTCCCTGCCAGCAGTGAAGCGATATAGCAATCTCAGCTAATCGTTTCATAGCCTTGTCGGCATCGACGCCCATATCAGCGTAACGCTGCTTAGCAATTTCATACGCTTTTTCAATTTCTTTTAAACTGGCCATCTTTTTCTATTCTCCCATCTGCCAGAGGCAAGTATTATCCATAGCAGGCTTTTACACTACCCCGTATTTTGTTTCATGCTTTTTGAAATCTTGATAAGAGTCTTTGCTCTGCTTGTTTCGTCCAGAGTCCATTATTAAGGTACCGGGCAACATCAGGCATTTTTCCGCTCAGCTCACTCAGCAGCACTAAGCCAAGGTCTTTGCAAGCTGGATAAACGATAATCTTGCCTGCTACTGACCGATTCTCAACTGCCCGAATCCCATCGACCGCACCTTTTAGTCCACAAATAGCTGCCACGCTCACATTTGTATCGAGCCCGCCCGACTCAACCTTCTCAAGCATCCGCCTCATATCATCCAGCGTTGAGCCGCTCGTTCCAATGAAATATAACCGCTTTTGTATGTAAGTTTCCAGATTTATCTTTGCAGTGACTGTCGCGGGTATGCCTGCGAAGATGTTTATCAATCCTCCCTCGGCTGCACTAAGCACCGAAGCAGCCACCAATTCTGGCACCGGCGCCATTAAGACCGTATAGTCAAAGGCCTCGGAGATTTTCTGTTTTGCTGGATTGTAAGCCATGTATCGAATTGCGTTTTTCTCGGCCAGAGGGCCTGCGATTCGTGTCAATATCTCCAGTCGATCATTATCTATGTCACCTGCGAAAATGCTGACACCTTCGACGCCTTGACAGACATTTCGTATCACATGCATCATTCCCATAGGTCCGCCTGCTCCGATGACGTTGATCCTGTCGCCGGAACGAATCTCACCCGTGGTTGGGATTATTTCCATAGAATCTGCTGGCTCTGAGCCTGTAGTCCCGATTATGCGAATACCACCATAGTGCACGCGACCAACAGTAGTGGTAACATCTCTGCTAAACTTGCCGCCGCACAGAGCAATGTTCAAAAGACCATGCGCAGCGACCTTTGCGAATAGCGCCTCAACAACTTTTGCGTTCGACCCAAAGTAGATTACATCGTCGTACAATCCGTCAGCAAGCTGTGAAATATTTGACGCCCTTATTATTTCGATGCCCAAGTTTTTTGGCGGTTCGGATTTTGAAATCCACGTTATTTGAGCTGGCCTGCCATAATTAGTAAATAAACTAACCAGCGCGTTTTTGCTTGCTGTTACATCAGCAACAATTAGCATCTTTCCACCAGCTTTTATGTTAGTTCGTTCCTCGCAGGCATAAGCATCTTCAACACATGCCCAAGGCTCTACCAGAGCAACGGCAGAACAGGATAGCTCGTCACTAACAGGTAAAAGCAACGACTGGCCGTCAGGCGAAGTAATGACCCTCTCATCCATTAAAACATATTCCTGAAGAGCCCCTTCAAAATTGTATCCGAATGCAGCGTTCGAGCTGGCGGTGCGAAGCCATCGGTAGTCGGTTTGGACAAGGTATCGCTCGCCCGGCTTAAAATCCTTTATTTCAGGACTAACCTCTTCAATCCTTACCACAGCCTCATGCCCAGGTACGGTTGGAGCCTCACCTGGAACATAGCTCGGTATTTCTCTAAGCACTGAAGAAGCAATGCCTGAAACTATGTCACTCTTGCGAACATGCGAGGAGAATTGCTTAAGTAGTTTAAGGTCAGAAAAACAGAGCCCCACCGCCTCTATACGACAGAGAATCTGGTGTGGACCTGGTCCAAATAATTCTTTCGACTTATTCAATATGAGCTTGTCAGGCCCAACCAACTGGACAGCACATTGAGTTTCAGGTAGATTCGCCACTTTATGCCTCAGCAGCCGTATCTCGGGTCACGAGTTGCGGGGCACTAATTCCAATATCTCCTTAGGAGTCGTGTTCTCATTTAAACTAACAAGTTTATCTTCTTCTTTCGGCTGAAGCAAGCTGCCAAGTGCCTGGAAGAATTCATTTTTCTGGGCAACGCCTTTGAAATTTCTCTTTGCCCATTCGCTGGTATATCCCAGTCCGCATTTTTGTTGCAGCACCGAATGAGCGTAAACTATATGTGCGCCTTTCAAGAAAATCGGCACTAATGGCGATAGTTCCTCACTTGCGAAGTCGTCCACAAATTTCTGGCCGGGACTGTTCATTTCTGTCCCTACGACTACGGGCAGGTACAGTTTCTCGACCAGCTCGATTACGTGGTAAAGGTTCTTTAGCTTTTGCTCAGAAGTCCCCGGCCCATAGTTGCGATCCGGGATGACATTGATGGCAGCTGCACCGGTACTCATAGCTACATTTAGAAGCTCTTCGATAGCCTGCTCACCCTCGCTCGTCCCATCCAGCCACGTCATGGTTGGGATTGCTCCGGCAGCCAGCAGGAATTGGTTTGTATCAGCCATGCGCGGGAACGAGCCCTTATCCGGCAAAACATATCCAACACCTCCGCGTTTCATCGTCTTAGCCCGGATTGTATTTAGAAGTTCTCTGCCCTCCGGTAGCTGTGTGAATTTAATCTGCACACCGAGTTTTTTAAACCAGAATTTAGTAAGCTCGTCGGTGTCTTTAAAAATCTCCTTTGCCTTTCGAGCGTATGCAAGACACATGTGTCGCTCCGTCGCATTGCCCGATGGTGTTAGAATAAGCACATCCTGCTCATAGTCCAACTCGGCCGGCTTTAGATATTGATTAACTCGCAGCATTAAATCTCTGTTTCTTTGCTGTGCAGTTTCGCGAAGCCCTTTTAAAAACTCAAGCAGTTCACCCTGTAGCTTTGCACTTGGAAACCCCACACCCATGTGATACGAGATACCAGGCTCTCCGGGAGAATTGATAACCCTATCGGAAAATTCCGGCACAAACACCCGTGTTTCTATACCTGCGCAGCCTTTAAGGCCGAGCATCCTCGCCGCCTCAAGAAACTCCTCAAGTGCGTCCAAAACATCAAAGTCCACGACTTCTGCCACGGCAAGTCCTGCCTTGCGCGCCAGCCACGCAAACTTGCTTGGAGAATAGCCGTAACTATTGTAGGAGAAGAAAGTGTGACAGTGCAGATTAACATCCGTGCCCGGTTGCGGTAAAGTAACCTCACCAGATGAGACCTTCTCACACAGCGATAATAGAGCCTCCTTTCGCTCGGCAGGATCGAAACTATCCAGCTTGCGTTCAAGTTCTTCTATCAAGTTACCGGCTCTGGGAAAATTGTTCATTTTTATCCGCCTACGGCGGAGTTTATAGTTGATTGTTCATCGATGAACTACGAACAAAGCTGGTAGGGTGAGACTTTCATCCTTCGCAGTCCCTAAGGGACGGAGAATGGATGCTACACCGTAATATAATTGGTGGGCTAAAGCTTGCCCGCCTTTGGCGGTGCCCACCCTACGGATAGTATATTTTATTGTACTGTTCGAGCCAGATTTCACTATCTTGCGGCTGGTATTCTTTCAGTTCAAACGAGTTGCGTACAATTTCTCTAACTTCTGCCAGCGATTTAACCTGCCCTGTTGCTCTGGCTTGCATTAGGATATTGCCGCTGGCGGTTGCCTCGATCGGGCCGGTGATGACTCTTTTGCCCAAAGCATTAGCTGTGAACTGACAAAGCAGCTCATTCTGTATACCTCCTCCTACAACGTGAAGTACGTCAATTTCGTGTCCGGCAATATCCTCAATTGCTTTCATCACCGACCTGTATTTCAAAGCAAGGCTCTCAAGCAGCATTCTTATCATTTGTCCTTTGTCGTTGGTTGTCACTTGTCCTGTTTTAGAAAGGTATTCATTTATTCTCTTAGGCATGTCACCCGGGGCCAGAAAGTCGGTGTAATCAACATCAATATGACCTGCAAAAGGCTCAGCTTTTTCAGCCATTCTACTGAGCTGGACATAGGATAGGTCTTGGCCTTGTTGTTGCCACTGTCGTTTGCACTCCTGCACCAGCCACAAACCCATAATATTTTTCAAAAGGCGAATTGTATTTTCAACTCCTCCCTCGTTTGTGAACTCGTATTCGAAGGTCTTGTCATTGATGATTGCCTCGGGTATTTCAATTCCCATAAGCGACCATGTGCCCGATGAAAGGTAAGCCCATCTCTCATCGGCGGCGGGCACCGCCGCCACGGCTGATGCTGTATCGTGTGAGGCCGTCGCAATGATAGGTATATGATCACAGTTGAGTTCTTCAGCAACTTGTTTACTTAGCTGACGGACGATCGTGCCGGGTTCGAAAATAGCCGGCATGATATCGATCGGAAGTCCCAATTTATTAAATATTTGCTCTGACCACTGCCCCTTTTTCATATCCATAAGTTGAGATGTACTGGCAAGAGTGTATTCAGCAAAAACGTGTCCACATAAACTATACGAGATTAAATCCGCCATGAAGATTAACTTTTTGGCCTTAGCCAAAACATCTGAATTCGTTAGTCGCATTGCTAATAGTTGATAGACTGAATTAAGCTGCATAAACTGGATGCCGGTGTTTTCATAGATTTGGCGTTTACCCCGTGAGATATTACTTACATTTGAGGTCTTGCATCTCTGCTTATTCAGGTCTATCTCACGGGGTTTACTTATGAGCTCGAATGCCTTTTCCATGATTCCATCGGTTCGGCTGTCTCGATAGTGGTAAGGATTTTCAATTAGTTTTCCGTCAGCACCGATAAGTCCGAAATCAACGCCCCAACTATCAACGCCGATTCCCTCGACCCTGTCGCCAGCTTCTTTTACTGCTTTGCGTATGCCGACCTTAACCTCCGAGAGTAGCTGGCCAAAATCCCAGCGCAGTGATTCTTTCTCCTGGATCGGCCCATTATTAAAGCGGTGGACCTCATCAAGAGTCAGCTTCTTAGGCGATACTGAACCCAGCATTACTCTGCCGCTTTCAGCACCGAGGTCAACCGCGATATATTTTTTCTTTTCTGCCATCGACAATTCCTTAATAGTGATTGGTAATTGGTGAGTAGTGAATGGTTAATCAATAACCATTTAAGCAGTAACCATCTAACCAATCGCCTCTCGATCGTAAAGACGATTTTATAACTTGGATTCTTTAGCAGTGCAAACCGAAAATCAGGGAGAATGCGTAGTGACCCCTTAAAAACAAGACACTTTTAATCGGCAGCGAGGCTACCATACGCAGCCGCAACTTCACTCGGGGTTCTGTACCCAAGAACTGAATGTGTCCGTTCTTGGTTGTGATAATTCACATAAGCTCCAATAGCAGCCCGGCTTTTCGACAACGAATTATAAACATTGGCCCAAGCCTCATCTCCCTTTCATTGTACGAATCACTTGTTCAATATTAGGGAGTGTATGAAAAGTTCAAAGTGATTTTTTAGTTTAAGCTGATACTTCCCATTACAGGGTAGTGCGTTACCGGATGGACTGCAAATCGGGAGAAGGGACGGCATATCAATACACGCAAGAAATATCCAAGCGATTCAGGCCATTCGCGGCAAGAAGTGGATAGGATATAATAGAATTGCATTCTGAGTGATTTGGCTTACAATATCGCCCATGAGGATGCCGCTTTCACGAATATAACACAGAAAAAGGAAAGGGGTCTAACATGTTCAGAGCTAAATGTCTTGGTATGGCCTGCATAGCAATAGCGATGCTTGCTGGTTCATATCAGATGGGCCTTGCCGAACCAACAGCCGAGGCAGTGAAACAGGCTGAGGTGACGATTGATGCTGAAAAAGTTGGTGAGCCGATTTCCAAGTATATCTACGGCCAGTTTATCGAGCACCTCGGACGCTGTATTTATGGCGGTATATGGGCGGAGATGATAGAAGATCGTAAGTTTTATTACTCGATAACCGACGATTTTAATCCATGGGCCACCGCAACAGACCCATTTTGGCGAGCAGGGCCATACAAATATCTAAATGCCTCTCCCTGGAAAGTCATCGGGCCAGCCGGCACGGTCACAATGGATTCCGCAAACGCCTACGTCGGAGAGCATTCACCGGTTATTAATCTGCCCGGCGATGGAACGATAGCGGGAATCTCACAGGATGGTCTGGCACTTATAAAGGATAAAAAATATATCGGTAGGATCGTCCTTGCCGGAGACGAAGGTGCTTTGCCGGTTTGGGTGCGACTGGTGTTGGACGATGGTCAAACCATTGGTCAGGTCATCGGCAAGATAAGCTCCGAATTTCAGGTATTTCCTTTGATATTTACGGCTCCATCCTCGAGTGAAAATGTCACAATCGAAATTTATAGTAAAGGGGCTGGAAAATTCAAAATCGGGACACTGTCATTAATGCCGGCGGACAACATCAAGGGTTGGCGTAAAGATGTTGTTGCATTGTTAAAAGAGCTTAATTCACCTGTATATCGCTGGCCGGGCGGCAACTTTGTAAGCGGCTACAATTGGCGGGACGGAATTGGCCAACGCGACAAAAGGCCTCCACGGAAAAACCCCGCCTGGAAAGGTGTCGAGCACAACGATGTCGGTATCCATGAATATATGGAGTTAATGGAATTGATAGGTGCAGAACCGTTTATTGCAGTTAATACGGGCCTTGGCACCGTTGAAGAAGTTGCAGACGAGGTCCAATACTGTAACGGCTCAGCCGATACGCCCTTGGGAAAGCAGCGCGGCCAGAATGGTCATCCTGAGCCATTTAACGTTAAATGGTGGGCTGTGGGTAATGAAATGTACGGTTCATGGCAACTGGGACACATGTCTCTGGAAGAATACGTGAAAAAGCATAACCGTGTAGCTGAGGCGATGTGGAAGGTTGACAGAAGTATTAAACTGATCGGCGTTGGCGAGGTAGGCCAATGGAGCGAGAGCATGCTGAAGGTCTGCTCAGATTATATGAACCTTATCAGTGAGCATATTTACTGCAAAGAAAAGAGTGATGTCACTGAACATACAAGGCAATTAGCTGAACAGATAAAGCGTAAAGCAGATGAACATAGAGAATACCGCGAGGAAATCAATGAATTAAGGGGTAAGGATATTCGGATTGCTATGGACGAATGGAATTATTGGTACGGTAACTATATATACGGCGAGTTGGGAGTTCGGTATCATCTTAAGGATGCCCTCGGTGTTGCTATTGGCTTACATGAATATTTTAGAAATAGCGATCTGTATTTTATGGCTAATTACGCCCAGACAGTCAACGTCATCGGCTGCATCAAGACCAGCAGGACCGCCGCCGCTTTCGAGACGACGGGCCTAGTTTTGAAACTTTACCGCGCCAACTTTGGCTCCCTTCCGATTGAAGTCACTGGTGACATCGCACCGATAGATGTAGCAGCCGCATGGACCCAAGACCGCAAGACCTTTACGGTTGGCGTAGTTAATCCTACGGACCAAGCGTGTGAGATCACAATGGACCTAAGAGGCGTACAACTTGCCGGCACCGGCACGCTTGGACTGATTGCCCACTCAGACCCTATGGCTTACAATGAGCCCGGCGAAGAACCCAACGTTTTGATTGAAGAAAAGCCGGTTACAAATGTCTCTGACCGGTTGACTGTGCCGCCCCTTAGTATTAGCCTTTACAAATTGACTGTTCGATGAGCCATTAATGTCAGCAAGCTAAAAGTTGAAAGGAGATTTGATATGTCGAGAATCCAGCGTACCTGCACTATTTCTATGATTGTAGCCGTTATGGTTAGTTTGTCTTATCCCGTTTTTGCAGCTAATCAGAAGGCTGCGGTGACGATTGAGGCCGACAAAACAGGCGAGCCAATTTCCAAGTACATCTATGGTCAATTTATCGAGCACCTCGGCCGATGTGTTTACGGTGGTATCTGGGCTGAAATGCTTGAAGACCGCAAATTCTATTTCCCCATTTCGGCGGATTATGATCCATACCGCCGCACGCAGGGCGTGTCCAAAGATAATCCGTTTGCGATAGTGGGCGCGTCACCTTGGCAAATCACGGGGGCGCCCGATTCGGTGACTATGGTCAAAGAAGATTCTTTTGTCGGCGAGCACACCCCGCTCATTCAGCCCAACAGTGGTATCCGACAACTCGACTTAGGATTGGTTAAAAATAAGAAGTATGTCGGTTATATTTACCTCAAGGCCCAACAGCAAAGTGCAAATGTGATGGTGTCACTTCTTTGGGGCGTCAGTCCGAAAGATCAAGATACCGCTCAGTTTACGGTTACGGCGAACCAGTACACCAAGTATCCATTCAGGTTTACCGCCGGTGCCGACACTATGAAGGGCAAGCTGGAAATCAAAGTAGCCGATGGGGCATGCTTTGTGGGCACAGTTTCCCTGATGCCAGCGGATAACATAGATGGCATGCGTGCAGATACACTGGAGCTGCTGAAAAAACTCAACGCCCCGATGTATCGTTGGCCCGGCGGAAACTTCGTCAGCGGCTACGACTGGCGTGACGGCATTGGCGATCGGGACCATCGACCCCCTCGCAAAAATCCGGCATGGACCGGGGTTGAGCACAACGATTTCGGCTTCCATGAATTCATTCACTTCTGCCGTCTGCTTAATGCCGAACCACTGGTGACCGTTAACACCGGCTTCGGCGATGCCTACTCCGCAGCCGCCCAACTGGAATACTCCAACGGTTCAGCCGATACACTCATGGGAGCTTTACGGGCCAAAAACGGCGACCCGGAATCCTTTAATGTTCGCTACTGGGCTATCGGCAATGAAATGTGGGGAAGATGGCAGCTTGGCTTTATGAGGCTTGAGCATTATGTACTCAAACATAACTGGGTCGTGGACAAAATGCGCGAAGTCGATCCGGACATTATCCCCATCGCTTCCGGAAATGCCGGCCAATGGAGTGAAGGATTACTGAAGAGCTGCTCAAATCATATTGACCAGATAGCGGAGCATTTCTATTGCCGGGAGAAACCGGACCCGATCGAACATGCCGCTCAAATCGCCGACAATATCAAACAGAAAGTTAAGTTCCACAAGGAACTCCGTCAAAAATTGGATTCCCTGAAAGGAAAAGATATCCGAATCGCCATGACTGAGTGGAACTATTGGTATGGCCCATATATATTTGGTGAATTAGGAACCCGGTATTTCCATAAAGATGCTCTGGGGATTGCCAAAGGCTTGCATGAATACTTTCGTAATTCGGACATTATCTTCCTGGCCAATTATGCTCAGACAGTTAATGTCATCGGCTGCATAAAGACAACTAAAACAGAAGCCTGCTTTGCTACGACGGGTTTACCTTTGATGCTCTATCGCAAGGAGTTTGGTATATTACCGATTCAGGTGGGCCAGACTGAAACTCCATTAGATATCGCTGCAGCCTGGACAGAGGATAAAAAGGCATTGACAGTTGGCATTATTAATCCGACAAGTGACACCTATCAGGTCAATATGAATCTCAAAGGGGCCGAGCTAAAAGATAAAGCTAAGGCCTGGATTATAACCAGTGACGATCCCATGGCGTACAACGAGCCGGGAGAAGCACCTAAGGTGGTGATTAAAGAGGCAGAAGCTACGGACCTTACCCAAACGGTATCAGTGGTCCCCTTGAGCATCAGCCTATACAAAGTGGCTGTCAAGTAGAAAGACTGATACGGGACAATGCGGTTTAGTTCTTTTGAAGAGGCAACAGGCTATTGCGGCAAGTGCCTAAAGCAAGTGCCTGTAGGCAGGCAAGGCATACGTCATCTGCCGCATCTGATTCTAACTTTGCTAACGGGTTTCTAGGCTATATTCTGGATTCGCGATGCCCGGAAAATCTATGTATGGAAGTGTCTGGATTGCGGCGCAATAGTGTATAAGGTTATGAGTTAGAGAAACTCCAATGTTTAGCCACAAATCTTGACTGTCGTCAGACAAGTTTATTTGGGGGTTCTAATGTTTTATGATGCAAGGAGATATTTGAATCTATGGAATGCAAAAGGCAGCAAAATCTGAAAAATTGCAATTGTTCATATCCCGGCTGCGATAAGAAGGGGATATGTTGTGAGTGTATAAGTTATCATCTTTCTATGAGGCAACTGCCCGGCTGTTGTTTCCCTGATAAGGTTGAGAAGACCTACGACCGCAGCTTCAGGGCATTTGCCAAGGCCTGGAAATTATAAGCTCAACGCATAAGGGACTAATTTCTAAAAGCAGGTTCTCCTTCACTTATTATATAAGCAATTTTCCTATTTCTTGGTACCGCTCATCAATCATTTGAGAATAGCAATCTCATCAATAGAAACCACTGCATGATAGTCTTCTGAAAAGCGGATATAACGTGACAGAAAATGGGGGACTATTGTTCCTGTTTCAGAGCTGAGCGAATAATTTTGGCTCGAAGTGCGTCCCTGTGTGTTGCATCTAGAGACTTTCCATAATTCAGTTGAAGATGGGCAGGCAAGGTCAGCATAAACAGACGGTTTATGGTTCTGATAGACAAGCCGTGGTCTTTCCTTACCGCATTGCCGGTGCCCTTAAGTTCGCAGAGTCTTTTTATTGCAGGCGTTGAGGCGCCCATATGCTCGTGCATATTCAAGCCAAGACGCAGGTGGCTGAGCAAAAACAGCGCCTCCTGCGAGCTTATCAAACGGGCGTTCTGCAGCAGTGCCATAGCTCGAGATATCTTATCATCAAGTGTGTTGACCTGTTTAGATAGCAATTGGGCTCTCGCAGCGTTCTCGTATTCGACTATCTCGGGAATTATGAGGTCCTCAAACTGGCGAACGATTTCCGACTCGGAAACGCCGAGTGTCACCTGGTTGGAAATCTGATACAGGTCACTTGCAGCTTCGGTCCCTTCACCGAAAAGACCCCGTATAGCCAGGTTCATATCCTTTGCGGCTCTCAAGAACTTTTCTATCTGGCCTGTCATTTTTAGTGCGGGAAGGTGCAGCATTACAGAAACCCTTATGCCGGTTCCCAGATTGGTGGGGCACGCAGTAAGGTAACCGAAACGAGTACTAAAGGCATAATCAACCTTATGCTCGATATTATCATCGATGCGGTTTATCTGCTTGGCACAATCAGAGAGTTGACAACCGGCTTTGAGTATCTGAATTCGCAGATGGTCCTCTTCGTTTATCATAGCGGTAAAGAATTCCCGTCGGGCTATTACTACACCTCTTGGCCCCTTGGCTAAGGCGTGATGGCGACTTATAAGATGCCGCTCAACCAAAAAGTTCCTGTTTAGTGCGGAGGTCTTATCCACGCTTATATAGAAGACCCCATCTCCAAGGTCGAGCGACAACAAAATCTCCTTTAGCTGTTTGAGTATTTCGGCTTTTTCAGCGCTTGAGCAATGACTGAGGAATTTGTGGCCGGCAAGGTTTCTGGCCAAGCGAATGCGTGAAGATATTACAATATCAGCCAGAGGTCCTGAGCCGCTGAACCATTCATTTATATCATTGCTGATATCGGTTAATTTCATGACTGACACATCGTAAAAAATTTCACTACAAGCGAGCTTATTGAGGCTGCTGGAGCTGATTTAGCTCGTCACGCAATTTCGCTGCCCGTTCGTAATCTTCACTTTGCACGGCAGTTTCGAGCTGTCGGCGCAGATTCGAAATTTTCATTTGCTTTCTTGTGTCCCGCGGCATCTTAGCAGGAATTTTGCCACAATGAACCGTCTTGCTGTTGTGGGCTCTCTCGATGAGCGGCAATAGAGCCCTTTCGAAAATTTCGTAGTCGTTAGGGCAACCCAAGACGCCTTGCTTTCGGAATTCTTCCAGAGTGAAACCGCAACGCGGGCACTGCAGGTCGTGATCTGAATCGCCAAACATCTCTTCATCTGTCGGCTGCATGGCTAACAGGTTACTGAGCAGTTCATTTATGGCAATCTGGCTCTTGGCTGCTATACCCTGCTCGGCTGCGCAATGTTCGCAGATATGCATTTCGCTGCGCATGCCATCGTTAATCTCAGTCAGATGGATAGTGGCAGTCTTTTTGTTACAAATTTGACAAAGCATACAAAACTTGATCTTCTGTAGTTAATATTGCGCCCATTATCAACAACAAAACGTTAATGCTTAACCAGCACTATTATAGCAAAGTTCTTCCTGAAGTATCGTCAAATTTTACCGCTATCTGCAGACTATTCGCTATAGTTTAAGTCTTTGCTTCATCGGATTTTGCATACTCTGCAGAATAGCCAGGCTGTTCAACGACCCGTATGCTCTTTAATATCAGGCCCTTAGGCAATCTTGCCTCAAGCTGATTGTATACATATTTGGCTACGTTCTCGGCGGACGGGTTGTTCCGTCGAAAATAGATGATTTTCTGAAGCTGCATCCTGTCGAGCTTGGCCACAATATCACTAAGCATCGCCTTTAGTCTGCGAAAGTCGATCACAAAACCTGAATCATTGAGATTCTCATTGCAGACATTTGCGGTGACGAGCCAGTCGTGTTCGTGAACAGGTTCAGATAAGCCATCCTGCAAGGTTAGCCTATGTGATGCTCGAAAATGGACTTCTACACTGACCGTAAACATTTTTCAAGATCCGGCATTTCGTTTACGCGTTGATGAATCGGCCATATACATAAGCACTCATTTGCGCATATATTCACTTACACTTTTTAAAGCGCTGCCGCAAACGATTATGAACGATTTCCGGAATCAGGTTTGACAGGTCCCCACCGAGTGAGGCCACCTCTCGAATCAAAGTAGAACTGGTAAAACCGTACTGCTCACTGGTCATAATAAAGACCGTCTCTATTCCTGTAACGGCGCGGTTTGTCATGGCGAGCTGGAACTCGTATTGAACATCTGTAAGGCTTCGTAAGCCGCGCAGGATGACATTAGCCTTTTTCTTCGCTGCGTATTCAACAGTCAGGCCATCGAATGCCTCAACCAAAACGCCCGGCATATCTTTTATTAGCTCGGCTATCATTTCGATGCGTTCTTCAGGCGTAAACAGTTGGTTCTTGACCGGACTTCGGCCGACAGCGATGATAAGCTCATCGAACAGTCTCATTCCACGATTAACTACGTCCAGATGACCGTTTGTTATTGGGTCGAACGAACCTGGGAAAATAGCCTTGACGAAGTTTCTGCTCATAAACACACCTGCTCAATTCTGCAATAATGGGCACCTATTATACTTACCTGCCGAGATACAATCAAGCATGGGTTACTTTCAGGCAAGCGCGAGCAACAGCCCCAATATCTATCAGATTCGCAATGCGCATTAGTTCGAGTTATTTCATATAGAACTTCTTCATAAAAAAATCTAAGGATTTTTGCTGGGCATAAGGCAGATAGATAATTGCGCCATAATGGCCTGAGAAAAAATATACAACTTCTGGCTTTCCGATAGTCCGCCAAAGTTGGTCGCCACATTTTCTTGGAACAACTTGATCAAACGCCGCGATGTACATCAAGACGTTTCTGGCATCGATGTACTCGGCCAGATTAAGAGGATCTGTCTTGATTTTTTCTGATAATTCAGCGTGTACATCATCAAGGCCGACTCCTTTGCCCACCAGATCCACCATGAAGTCTCTTATAGGTTTCTCCCTGGAAGTGACAGCTATGTCTGCGATACTACCACCAGCCAGTCCCATCACCGAACACTTTACTCTTTCATCAACTCCTACTATCAGGCTTGTCCTTATACCACCAAGACTCAAGCCCAGGCAGCCAAGTTTATCCTTATCAACCTTTTCTTGCTGAACAAGGTAATCCAGCACCTGCCTGTTATCTAAGACAGTTTGTCTGAAGTAATTCTCAACCTCTTCAGCACTTTGGGTATCCTTCACATTCACTTTTCTGTTGTGTACAACAGCGCAATTAAAACCGTTTGAAGCAAAACACTTGGCAAAACTTCTAACAGTGAAATCGACCCCGCCGGATATGGGAAGCATAAGCACAGTTGGAAATCTTCCCTGTTTTTTCTGCACATAATAGTCGAATCTTATCTTCTCGTTTCCAAAAAAGTTGATTGTCGAGGGAAACCTTACTTTCTTGACGATGTACTTTCGTTTCTCAGCAATCTTTTCTTCTTTGACATCGAAAGTCTGTTTGGGATAACTGTAGTACTCCAACATCTCCTCGCCTCGCGCGCTAGGCTCCATATAATGTGGGTCGCACCGGTAATGCGCACACGAGCAGAACAATACTAAACTGCAGACTAAAGCTAATCCAAATGTTCTATCCGCCACATGACATTCACCTCTCTCTTGCAGCTTGCGTTGCCATAGCGAAATACTCTGATATGTCATTGTCTCACCTCACATTCAGCCTGGACACCGATATAAGCGAAAACTCCATGTTTCACAACGAGCCTGTTTAGGTAACGCATTGCTCCTGTTTCGCTTGTCTTTGTTATTTTAAACGCTATATTACCCTGCACACAAGGATTGACTGTTGAGCAACCAGAGGATAATCTCCAGGCAATAACCATCATGGTGCTTGGCGATGTGAAACATAGCAGGGGAAGCCATTTTATTTTAGAGTAAAAACTGTGGATCGAACGTTATATTGGTGGCAATAGATGATTCTGATATCAGGTCAGTGAGTTAAAAAATGCTTCAAGATAAACTGCTTTTGAGGCAAGTTAAATCCGGCAGCAAAGATGCACTGCGTCTTATCTATGAAAGGTACGAGCGTGATTTGCTAACGTTGGCAGCCAACCTTTTAGGCGAAGCAAGTACGGCAGAAGACGTTGTTCAGGATGTTTTTGTGTCTTTTGTGCGATCGGCGCAAAACTTCCACCTGAGAGGAAGTCTGAAAGGTTATTTACTAACTTGTGTGGCTAATCGGTCACGAGATTTGCTTCGAAAAAAGAAACGCAAACAAACAGTTCACATTGCTGAAGCTGAAAAGGGTGAGTCGAATGTGAAAAGCCCATTTTATGCTGCATTGCATAACGAAGAGTTACAAAAACTCGGCAGCGCAATGACAGATCTTCCGTACGAGCAGCGCGAGGTAATTGTGCTTCGGTTACATGGAGATTTGAAATTCAAGCAAATAGCGAAATTGCAGGATGTTTCAATCAAAACGGTCATAAGTCGGTACCGATACGGATTGGATAGACTGCGGTCGATTATGAATGGTGAGGTCGAAAGATGAGACCGACAGATAATATCGAAAAGTTGATTCAAAAACTTCGTTATGATGCCAGTGCCGAGACGCACGATAAAATCCTTGGCAATGTCATGCAGGTACTGGATGAGGTTGAAAAAGAAAAACAAGGCGCAGCTGCGCCAAATATATGGAGAACTATCATGAGAAGCAAAATAACAAAAATCGCAGCCGCTGCAGTCATCGTTATTGCGGTGGTGTTAGCTATACATCAGCTTGGTAGTCCCTTTGTTGCGGGGACGCCGACATTTGCCCAGGTAGTCCAGCCTATCCTCAATGCCCAAACGGCGATATTGGACATCATTATCGGCGAAGAAGAAGCAGATGCGCCGGTCATTCACGATATGATCATGGGTTCGCGAATCAGAAGGACTTTATCAAATATGAAAGGTGTTGTTAGCATCATTGACCTGGAAACTGGGAGGATTCTCACCCTCGATTCTGGAAAAACAGAGGCGGCATATATTGATTTGAAAGGCCTGCCATCGATACCCAACTATATGGACAGGCTGCGAAACGTCATCACGAAATTGCAGGACAGTCCTCACTTCGTGGTTGAAGAACTTGGCATCCAGGAATTCAACGGCCAGAGGCTCATCGGCTTTCGCGCAAGTCATCCCAGGGTCGAAATATCGATCTGGGCTGATCCTGAGACTGCCCTTCCTGTGCGTATCGAACAGATAAGCGGACAGATGCAGGTCATTTGCAAGGACTTGCAGTTCGATGTCCCCATGGATGAGTCGCTATTTAGTATGGATGTGCCGGAGGGTTATTCGCTGCAGCAGACAGAACTTGATTTGCATGGGGCTACCGAAGAGGACTTCATCGACGGCCTTCGCATAATGGCGGAAAATTTCGGAGACGGCTACTTCCCTGAAGGTGTCGCTGTAGAAGATTACCTGAGGCAAGCGCCAGTTATGGCTGAGAAATTAGAAGAACTGGGCCTATCTGAAGAAGAACAGACCGAGCTTGGACTAAAATTGCAGAATTATTTGTTGTTCATCCGATTTTTCAAGGGCGAGGGCGAGTGGCATTATGCTGGAAAGGATGTAAAACTTGGCGATGCTGAGACGCCAATTTTCTGGTATCAGCCTAAAGACTCAGAAACCTACCGCGTAATCTACGGCGATCTGCATGTTGAAGATGCAGCATCGGATAACTTGCCAGAGTGAGTGTTTGATAAAAATAGTATTCGCTATAGAGGTCGGGCAATTATTGTTCGGCCTTTTTTATGCGCCATATCTTCCGATATTTCGTGACTTATTGAAAAACTTCACAAAAACATGTATAAAACCGAATATGAAGCACAGAATTCTTGTTGCCACCAGTAATCCTGGAAAGATGGCCGAATTAAAGGCGATGCTTGATTTTAATGTTGAATGGTTCAGCCTTTCTGAGTTTACGGATATCGCAGAGATAAGAGAGGACGGCATTACGTTTGTTGAGAATGCACGCAAAAAGGCCACCGGTTATGCAAAGGCGACGGGCCTGTGGACGATTGCAGATGACTCTGGCCTGGTCGTGGACGCCCTTGACGGTGCGCCGGGTGTGAAATCGGCGAGATTCTCAGGCGAAAAACTGCCAGATGAAGACAGGACACTAATAGACCATAGAAACATTGCAAAAGTGCTGAAACTTCTCGAAGGTGTATCAACGGAAAAAAGGACGGCAAGATTTGTCTGTTGTCTATGTCTGGCGCAGCCTGAAAGAATCATTGCTGAAACCATAGGGACATTAGAAGGTCTGATAACCAACAAAGAGATTGGCACAAATGGCTTTGGCTACGATCCAATTTTCTTTGTTCCGACGTTAAACAAAACTGTTGGACAATTAACTGCCGAGGAAAAAAATGCAATTTCTCACCGTGGCAATGCTATCCGAAAACTTAAGCCCCTACTTAACAAGCTCTTAGAACAGTATAAAAAATCTGAATTCCTATTTTGACTTGACATCTCTCTTACTCACCTGTATTTGTCCAATGCTTAATGTGTCGTTGAAACTCGCCGATAAGGGCTTAATGTATCATTTAGGGTCTTGAGCTTGGTTGAAAGCCAGGATTAAAAAAAATCGTTTCTAATATGGCAAAGTCGAATTCGAAAAAATCGCTGGTTATTGTCGAATCGCCGGCCAAGGCGAGAACAATAAACAAATACCTTGGCTCGGACTTTGAAGTTAAGGCCTCGATGGGTCACGTGCGCGATCTGCCTTCGAAGGGCCTTAATGTCGATCTCGAGAATAACTTCGAGCCCACCTACGAGGTAATGCCCGGCAAAAAGCGGACTGTGACATTTCTCAAGGCTGCGGCAAAGAAATGTGACAAGCTTTTCTTAGCGACTGACCTTGACCGGGAAGGTGAAGCAATCGCCTGGCACTTGGCGCAAATCCTCGGTGTATCAAAGGAAAAGATTTACCGCGTAATCTTCAACGCTATAACCAAATCTACAATTCAACATGCCTTTTCTGAGCCAGGCAGAATAGATATGGACAAAGTATCGGCTCAACAAACTCGGCGAATTCTGGACCGTATCGTAGGTTATCAGATAAGTCCGCTACTATGGAAAAAAGTCACGCGGGGACTGTCAGCCGGACGTGTACAATCTGTCGCCGTCAAAATTATAGTCGAGAAAGAGCGTCTAATCCGTGACTTCAAGCCGGAGGAATACTGGCTAATCCCCGCAGTCTTTAGCACCGACCAAGTAAATGACTACAGCCAGGAGTGGCTCGACTTCATAGGGCGTCAGGTTGATGATAATAAAGGTCCCAACGTCGCAGAACAAAGCAAGTGGCTGATTCAGCACAATGCCTTTAAGGCTGAGCTACATAAAATAGGCGATGAGAAATTCAAGGCCTCTAACAGAGAAGAAGCTGAAAAGATATTTAGCGCGCTTAAGCAGGCTGACTTCAAGATTGCCGATGTAGAAACAAAAGAATCGGTGTCGAGACCTTCGGCACCATTTATCACCAGTACATTGCAGCAGGCTGCTGCAAATCGTCTGGGCTTTAGCGCCAAACGGACCATGTTAGTAGCTCAGCAGCTTTATGAGGGTATCGACCTGGGTTCGATGGGTTCACTCGGGCTTATTACGTACATGAGGACCGATAGCACCCATTTGTCAGGCGAGGCTGTCAGCGAAGCGCGAAACTACATCAAGACAAATCTTGGCTCCAATTACCTGCCAGAACAAGCAAGAGTATATACATCAAAGAAGAATGCTCAGCAGGCGCATGAAGCGATCCGGCCAACGGATGTGGACCTCACACCGAATGAGATAAAAAATTTCCTGACCGATGAGCAGTTCAAGCTGTATGATCTTATCTGGCGGCGTTTTGTTGCCTGTCAGATGGAATCGGCTAAATGGGGTGTAACGACCTTAAATGTCGTAGCTGATACACCGCTTGGACAATGCTGGTATAAAACCACGGGAAGAGTGCTTATCTTTGATGGTTTCACGAGGGTCTGGCTGGTCTCATCAAGCGAACAACGATTGCCCACCGTAAAAGTGGGGCAGAGGTTGGCAGTGATTGACGTCGGATGCGAGCAGCATTTTACGAAACCACCAGCCCGCTATACCGAAGCGGCACTTGTAAAGGCCCTTGAAAAAGAAGGTATTGGGCGACCAAGCACATACGCGGCAATAATAAGCACGATCCAGGGCCGTAGGTACGTTGAGCAAAGGGATAAAAAATTCTTCGCCACCGACCTTGGCGAGATAGTCACCGATAAGCTCAATGAGTACTTCCCTAAAATAATGGATATTGCTTTTACTCGCTATATGGAAGAGCAGCTCGACAAGATAGAAGAGCAGCATCTTGACTGGCTGGGTGTACTGAAGGATTTTTATGAGCCGTTCAAACATAACCTCGAGACAGCGCAAAAGCAGATGAAGCATGCCAAAGCTGAGGTCACTCCGAGCGAGTACCAGTGTCCCAATTGTGGTGAGCAGCTTGTTTATAAACTGGGCAAAAATGGTAAGTTTTTGAGCTGCTCAGCGTATCCGGAATGCAAGTTCGCCAGCCCCTGTGACAAGGACGGCAAGATGATCGAACAGAAGCAGAGCGAGCACAAATGCCCGGTTTGTGGTAAGCCCATGATCTACAGGACCGGGCGGTATGGTCAGTTCATCGGTTGTAGTGACTATCCGAATTGCAAAACAACTCTTAGGCTGGATAAGGAGGGTAATATTCTACCACCAAAGCCACCGCCTGAGTCCACGGGTATTAAGTGCCATAAGTGCAAGAACGGCGAACTTGTAATAAGACAAAGCAAGAGAGGTCCTTTTCTGGGTTGCAGCAGATTCCCCAAGTGCAAAACCATCGTCAGTATCAAGGAACAGGAGCGTTTAAAGGAATTGCAGTCAGCCGGAAAGTGGCCGCCTCAGACGCTTGAGCAGGCTGAGCAAATTCTGGGCAGGAAAGCAACTAAAAAATCTCTAACTGCTAAAAAGTAACACCAATCAGCCTCGCGGTGCATTATACTGATTGTGAATAATCAATGCGCTTATTCTTGTCATTTCGAGCGATTTAGCCTTTAGCCCTGAGCGAAGTCGAAGGGGAAGCGGAGTCGAGAAATCCCTCGGCTTTGCTCGGGACAGGTCTGTTTTTGAATAGATTTCTCCACTTCGCCCCTTAGGGGCTTCCATTCTCCGCAGCAGCGCTGCTGCGAAGGATGAATCGGTCGAAATGACAAAGGCGCAAATATCAAGCACAATTGGTATTACATACAACGCATTTAATTTATGGATTTTTATCTGAAGCATCTACTCAAGTCAATTGAGGAGTCTTGATTGTGTCCTTAGCGGTAAGATAATCTGTGACCTTTTTGATATTTGCAGCAGTTGAAATCAAGAACAGTTCGTCACCTTCATTTATGATCTGGCTGCCTCTGGGGATTGAGAAATCTTCTTTTTGTTGGTTATACACCGCAATGAAAGTGCACTCAGAAGGAAAGTCACGACTTCTTGCTAACTCCTCAATTTTTTTGCCGACTACCTTGCTATTTTTCGGCACCAGAACCACAAATATATTTGCTCTGCCACCACCTATAGTTGTGATTTGGCGGACCTTGGGATGTTCGATTTCTATCAGCATCTGGTTGACCATCATGTCGGTTACGCGAACGATCGCATTGACGCCTATGACTTTGTAAGCGTTCTCGTAGTTAGGGTCCCTCATCCGTACTATTATTTGTGGGACACCAAGACTCTTGGCAAGTATCGCGCAGGCAAGATTTTCTGCATCATTAGGTGTAGTGATAACTACGGCGTCTGCTTTTGCCAGACCAGCTTCTCTTAGAACCTCAATACGCGTGGCGCTGCCGTTAACAGCGATTACTCCCGTATCGGCATAGAGCTTGTTGCAGACATCCTTATCAGGATCGACCATCACAACGTCGTGCTTATTCTCAAGCAGGCTGCGCACGAGCAGACCACCGACCATACCACCACCAGCTACTACGATGTACATTTTTAAAGCCTCCCATTATGTCAAATTTTCTTCTTTACTATAGCCAGGCCTTTTTGGAAAATAAGAGCAGCACAGGTATTATCTCTAACCTCCCGGCCAGCATACCAAATATATAAGTAAGTTTAACAACCGGATGTATATCTATCATGTCCTGGACAGAAATATAGCATGGGCCGATGTTGCCCAGAGCAGAGAACATGCCTGAAAATGATTGCAGAGCCCCTTGATTTGAAAATAGTGCGGTGACTCCGCCACCGATAACCAGCATCGCAATCCAGGTGAAGAAAAGGGCGGCTACTCTGTGGATTTCACTATCTGGGACTATCTTATTGTCGATAACCAGGCCGGCCGATGTTCTGCCGCCAACTCTTACCTTGAATAATTCTCTCACCATAAGCCGGTTCAATATGGCAATTCGCAGAACCTTGAAACCACCGCCGGTTGAACCCACGCAACCTCCAATCACCATCATAATAAGAAACAACTGTTTGGACAAAGCTCCGAAGAACTCAGAGCCGATGTCTTTCGTTCCAAAACCAGTGGTAGTCAGTACAGAAATGACCTGAAATATGCTGTATCTAAATGTTCGCTCAACCTCAGCCAGCTCTATAGCCTTGCCTCTTGTGAAGATAGCCTGCGCTGCGCCAGTTTTAATCAGATGGTCGATTATGATGATGGCTGTAAAGGCTGTTAGCAGTCGCCACCAGTATCGAACTTCGATATTGTCCCACAAAGCCTTAAAGTCCTTCGTCAGAACCCGATAATGTACCAGGAAGTTTATGCCGCCGAGCATCATTAAAAA
>Ga0315532_1000420_pt1 | contig 34523 bp, 38 predicted proteins | sample SalMarWE160370MG_FD_203082 | JGI IMG/M metagenome (GOLD analysis project Ga0315532, IMG submission 203082) | Salt marsh sediment microbial communities from the Plum Island Ecosystem LTER, Massachusetts, United States - Salt Marsh Sediment WE1603-70 ...
CGAGAGCGGGCTTGACACCGGGGAGTACCTGGCGCTCGACCTGTGGAATGGCACAGCATGGCATGAGGTCGCCCGCCTCAGGGGAAATGTTGACCTGGAGAATGTATGGCACAATGAGGTCATCGACCTCAGTGATTACCTGATAGGGGACTTCAAGCTTCGCTTCCGGGGTAAGATGTCTCTTTCGAGTGAGGACGCCAACGTAGATGTGGTGAGAATAATGTTGCCCTCAACCCCTTAACTACCATAACAGGTCTTGGCAACTGTCGTTGGTGTCTCATCCTGATGCAGCTTTGGTTGATAATGCAACCCGGTTAAGCTGTCTTCAATATGACTCCAACAGGGCAATGATCGGAGCCCATAACCTCAGGCATTATAAATGCGTTTGAAACTGATTCTAATAGACTGTCAGTTACGAAAAAGTAGTCAAGTCTCCAGCCCACATTCCTTTCCCTTGCTCTGGACTTCAGATCCCACCACGTATACTGATCTGGTTCCTTGGTAAAGTGGCGGAACGTATCAACGTAACCGTGAGCAACAAGCTTATCCATCCACGCTCTCTCTATAGGTAAAAATCCCGAGACTCTTTCATTCTCTTTTGGCCTGGCCAGGTCTATCTCTTTGTGGGCCGTATTGAAATCGCCACAGATGATTAGTTTCTCCCCTATTGCTTTAAGACCTTCCGCACATTGGAGAAAAGCATCATAAAAATCCATCTTGTATTTCAATCGGATCTCATTTTTCTTTCCGTTTGGGTAATAAACGTTCAGCAAAGTGAATTCAGGGTATTTTGCGATTATGACTCTGCCCTCTAGGTCGAACTCTGGAACACCAAAACCATTCCGAACGCTTATTGGCTTATCCCTAGTGAAAGTGGCAACCCCGCTGTAGCCTGTTATTTCTGGGTAGTTCCAATATGCATAATAGCCATGCGGTTCGACCAGGTCTGAATCTAGTTGTTCAGGGTGCGCTTTTGTTTCCTGAACACAAAGAATGTCTGGAGATTCTCTGTCTAGCCATTCTAGCAGGCCTTTTTTTCTTGCTGCTCTGATTCCATTAACATTCCAAGACAGTATCTTGAGTCCTTTCATGCTTATCGCCTCCTCAAACTACTCCGCTTCGAATCTTTGCCTTTGAAACGTGCTCAGCTTGCTGGTATTATAGCATAGTGAGGTTCCTATGAAGTCAGCTGTCCCGGCTAATAATTCTTGTTGTCTCGTATCTAGTGACCTTCGGTATGGTGTATCCACCATCATGGGAGGTGTGCAATGAGGGTATTGTCAATAATGGGAAGTCCGAGGATAGGAGGCAATACCGATTTATTGCTAGACGAGGCTTTGAGAGGAGCGCAAAGTGAGGGAGCGGAGGTTGAGAAGATAATCGTCGACAAGCTCAAAATATCCCCCTGTAAAGAGTATAATGCCTGCCTCAGAGATGGCAACTGCGTCATAAGAGATGACATGGATGACATTTACCCCAAACTTCTCGATGCTGATGTTGTAATAGTTGCTTCGCCCATGTTTTTCTATGGGCTCACCAGTCAGGTCAAGGCACTCATAGACCGTTGTCAGGCGCTGTGGGCACGAAGATACGTCCTTAAGCAAGGCCCGCCGGATTCCGGGCGCAAAGGAGCATTTATCGCTGTGGGTGCCACCAGAGGAAAGCAGTTGTTTGACGGGTCAATATTGACAGTGAAATACTTTTTCCAGGCCATTGGCGTAGAGTATGTCGATGAGCTTCTCGTTTGGGGGGTGGACAGGAAGGGAGATATTAAGAAACACTCCACCACACTGGTGGACGCCTTTGAAATGGGCAGGAGACTAGCCCATAGGTAGTGTGGGCTAAGCGTGGCCTTACCACTATCCTCTCTTTACCGGTCTCTGTACGGCTACACCGCCTGCTCTTCTGACTGTCACTCAAGCTGCCAGAGAGTCTTCGTTGGGAATCACGCAATCAATGCTCCCTATCCTCCCCATTCGCACCGACGGAGTCACTTCCCCGGTCAGCGGTGCCGGGGTTGTCAGACGCCAGCGCACCTAAAACTGCCCTGCTCTCCAGAGCCGCCCTCCTGAACCGTCGCACCTGCGGGAGTACGAGTAGAACGGTGAGTACAAACGAGAGGGAATCGGCAACAGGAAATGAGGCCCAGACACCGTTAAGGCCAAGGAACCGCGGTAATATGAGGACCGCTGGAAGGAAGAATAGCACATTCCGAGAAATCGCAATGATGAAGGCTGGTACGGCTTTGCCGATTGCCTGAAACACCACCGACCCCACCATTTGGAACCCCAGCAGATACATGACGAAGAACACAAGCTTGGCACCATGAGAACCCGTGGACACCAGAGCGCTGTCGGTGGTGAAGATGCGGATAATCGGCGCCGGGAAGAAGAAAACGATGATGAATGAGAGGGCCGCTAGTATGGTCGCTGCGATGGCGGAGATCTCTATGGCCCTGAATGCTCTGTCGTATCGTTCTGCCCCGTAGTTGAATCCGAGCACTGGCTGAAGTCCCTGAGCAATGCTGACGAGCGGCATGAAGAAAAACATGATGATGCGGTGCAGCACACCGAATGCTGCAACAGCGATATCACCACCGTAGGCAACCAGGCTTCTATTCACGAAGACGATGACCAGACTCCCTGCGGTGGTCCTCACGAATGACGATACCCCAATCGCCAGAATCTCTCGCAGCACCGAACGCTCAGGGGCGAGATTGCGAAAAGCGATCCGCACTGAACTCCGATGGCGAAGGTAGTAACTCATCAGATACGCCGCGCTGACCACCTGTGCCAGAACGGTTGCAATGGCGGCACCAGAAACACCCATCCGCAAACCTACGATGAAGACCGCATCAAGGGCGATGTTGAGAACAGCTCCTGCCACCATGGCAATCATAGGGATACGAGCGTTCCCCTCAGCCCGGACAAGGCCGTTTGCCGACATGGCGAAGACCCGGAAAACCGTGCCGAGCAGGATGATGTTGAAGTAGTCCCTGGCAAAGGGGAGAACAGTCTCCGATGCACCGAAGAGCCTGAGCCAGAAGCTACTACCAGACAGGCCAATCACTGTGATCGCGATGCCCAGCACACACACGCAGAGTATAGCATTGCCCAGCGTCCGCTCTGCCCTATTGACGTTTTGAGCCCCGAGTGACCTCGAAATCAGCGAGGCCCCCCCTATGCCTATCATCTGGCCTACACCCATGACCAGCATCTGAACCGGGAAGACGATGGAGAGTCCCGCTATCCCCAAGGAACCGACGGTGCGGCCAATGAAGATGGTATCCACAACGTTGTACAGGGCCATGACGAACATGCCTACACCTGCGGGCAAGGAAAGGCTCCATAGCAGTCTGCCTATTCCCTTGGTGGCGAGCGCTTTCACTCTTTCGTTCTGCATCTGACTACTTCACTCAAGCTTCGAAAATATGTCCCTCAGAGTCCTGAGGGAGGCTGAAAACTCCCGCAACTCCTCGTCTGTGAGACAGGACAGCGCCTCTTTAATGCTGTCTCTTATCGCCACGCTGCGTTGTTCTATCATCGTTGTACCTTTTTCGGTGAGCGCGAGATTGATGCTCCGCCTGTCCGTCGCATCAGGTCGCCTTTCCACCAGCCCCAGTGCCACCATTCTGTCCACCAGTCGCGTCATCTGGGGCGCTGGTACCTCCAATCTGTCGCCAATTGCGGTGACATGCAGCGTTCCGGCTTCATTCAGCGCCTTCATTATGCCGAAATGGAGTGGAGTAATGGACTCGTCGATGCAAGCGAGCGCCGTCTTCAGTAACTTCCTCCGGCTGGCCCTCACCACAAGGGCGGGTACGCTGAACAGGTCATCCGCGAGGGCATCGAGCATTTGGTCCCTCACTGTCAACCTCCTCCAATAGTAGATATTTAATAAGGGCAATAGTTGTATTTGTGAACTATTCTATCGGCGCCTGAAGGTATTGTCAACATATAATCAGTATGGTTTGCGCTATCGATATGTCAGGCAGGTAGAGTGTCCTCGCTCCTTCCTCGATCTAATGCCCTTTGGATGTTCACGCAACGATCGTTCAACAAATCGCTGGTCATTGAGCTTCGCATGGATTGAGGATATACTATGAACTGGAGTAGAAGGAGGTGGCACATGCTGGAAGTGTTTCTGACTGAAGAGCAGAAGAAGCTGAGGGAGGAGGTGCGGGACTTTGTTAAGAGCATCCCGCGGCAGCTACTCCTCGATATGGACGCCGACAAGGTCAGATTCCCCAAGGAGTTCCTGATCGAGGCGGGAAAGAGAAATCTACTCGGGTTGCGGTTCCCACCCCAATACGGTGGCAGGGGGCTGAAGTGGGTGGACGAGATGATCGCCCTTGACGAGGTAAGCAAGCTGGGGATGTCGCTGTCGTGCCTGTACAGCCTGGTCACTATTTGCGGTGAGGCTTTGAACGCCTTTGGAACTGATGCGCAGAAGGAGAAATATCTCAAGCCAACCCTAGAAGGCAGGATGTACTGCGCCGAGGCGCTCACCGAGCCGCGGGGAGGGAGCGATTTCTTCGGCGCCACCACTGTCGCCCGTAAGGAGGGCAGCCACTACGTCCTCAACGGACAGAAGCGATTCATCGTGGGCGCTGAGGGCGCCGACTATTTCGTGTTGTATGCCAACACCAATCCCGGGGCTCCAACACGCGATTCGCTCAGCCTGTTCATCGTGGAGAGGGACATGGGGGTGGATGTAAAGTACGTCTACGGCCTGATGGGTACGCGCGGTGGCGGCGCAGGCCGAATAGTGCTGCGCGATGTGCGGGTGCCAGCGGAGAACCTGGTAGGCGAAGAGAACGCCGGGGGCATGATCTTCTATCAGATGATGATACCGGAGAGGATTGTCAGCGGCACCACCGGCGGCTCCAGAGCGACACTGGAGATTGCGGCGCGCTATGCCGACAAGAGGAAAGCCTTCGGCCAGACGATACGGAGCTTCGAGGCGGTCAGCTTCAAGATAGCCGAGTGCATCACCAAGCTCGACGCCATCAGTGCGTTTACCTACGCGGTGGCCAAGACCCTGGACGAAGGAGTGGGCACCAGAGGCTATCAGAGGCGGCTGGTATCTGAGTTGAAGAAGATGTCCACCGATGTGCAGTGGGAGGTAGTTAACGAAGCCATGCAGATAATGGGCGGCATCGGCTACACCAGCGTCTTTCCGATAGAGCGGGCGATGCGGGATGCCAGGTTGGGCATGATCTGGACCGGGACCGCGGAGGTCATGAACCTTATCATCCAGCACGAGTACTATAAGGAACTACTGGCGAAGGGCGTCGAGGGCCGTGACACAGAGGCCGACGTTGACCTGACCGACGAGGAGATTGCTGAGGAGAAGGTCTACGAGTGAACCGGCGAAGCCCGTAGGGACATTTCCCCGTATATGCTACAGCTTGAGTTCATTCAGGCCGGTGTAGCTGTCGGCATACCGCATCAGTTGCTGCTCGAGCTCGGCTATGACCACCTCTGCCGTGGAGAACACCATCGCCTCCACCAGATGTCCGCCATGGCAACCATCGCGACCGCCAAGCTGAATGTGGATATGCACGATTGTATCTGAATCCTTCAGGGCAACGGAGCCCTGGGCGCAGACGATCTCCAGTGGACCCGCATATTCCACGGTTTCATACATGCCAGGGAGTTGCCTGAGAAAGTTCAGTTTGGCGCTCTCCACAGACCCGATTATTCCCACGACCACTGCCGATGTGATTCCATATTGCATGCAGTAGTTTTTTATCTCTGCGGCGAGTTCTTGCTTAGGCTTGACTCTGAAAACGTGTACTCTTTTAAACAACTTGGTGCCTCCTCTATCGATCGGTATTGGACTTCGCAGCATACTACCGCTGTGTGACGTCTCCTCACTTGGGGAGCAGAGACTATTATAAGGCGCATGGAGGGCTGAGTCGAGGGTCAGGCGGAAGCATTAGGCCCACTTTACACCTGAGGCATCGTATGGTAGCGTTTGCGTCACGACTCTGGCGGTAGCAAAAATGGGCGACACTTAGCAGGCATCGCAACGGCTAAGGGAAGTCCTCACATCGCAATTATTCTGCGTTCTCGCCACGCAGGGCAACGGCCATCCGTTCAGCAACATCGCGTTTGACCCCAGGGTAGCGATGTTGGTGGACAGTCGGTCCAAATCTTCACCATCTATGCCACCGTGCTCTTCTTCGTTCTGATGATGGAGGTCCACAATCAGACGACGAAAAAGACAAACTGGACGGCCTACATCTTCGGTTGCATCGCTGGCATAGTGCCATGGATTGTCATCGCCATCTACTTCAGCAATACAAGAAGATCGGGCCGTGGCGGAACTACCTGCTCGGGGAGAGGATGTACATCATCCCCAAACTGATAGGCAGGTCGGCACTGGCGTGTCATGTTTTCTGTAGCATGCTGCGCACGGTATGACTCGTGCCCGCATGCACGGTTGCGTTCGTTTAGAATCCGACTAGCTTTCCGCTGACAGGTAGTCCCAGAGTTTCATGATGTGGGGTGGGTGCTGCGGTTGAAAGCGGAGGTAGTTGGGCGTGGGATAGCGCAGTATGCCAGAGCGGTGGCCTGCCTCCAGGCCGCTGACCACCTGGTCGACTTTGCTCATAGGGATGGCGACGGCCATTTCGCTATCCTGAGCTGAGCAGTTGATCCGCTCTCCTGGCCCTAGCATTACGAGCTGGCACTCATCCGCGACAATGGGGAGAGCGATGCAGTTGGCACAGCTTGCCCCAGAACTCACGTCGAAGGAGAGCGGTCTTCCCTCTGCGTTTAGTCTACCCTGTATCAGTCTCATCATCTGGGCCGGGCTGCCGTAAACCACGATGACCTGAGGCTCAAAGACGGTTCGCTCCAGAGGGGCTATCAGAACGTGGGTGTAGCGCCCATATTCCAACCGGGGAAGGTTCTGGGCGCTCGCCGCGGCAGTCTCCCTGTCCTGCCCTAATGTCTCGCCGAAGCTGCCGTCAAGCCAGCCTTTCTTGGGGAAGAGGAAGCCGAGGCTCAGGGCTCCCAACGAACAGGTCGAATCTTCCAGAGCCTGGGCTACCACCCAGCCGTAGCGGCGAGCCATGGTGATCGCCTGGCACAGAGCGACCTTGAAGCCGAGGTCACGCATTGGGAGCCTCACTCGCTCCGGAAGCTCGTCCGCTTGGCACATTCGAACGGCTAGGGGAAAGGTCTGAGGCCACAGATAGGTGGTCACCGCTTCATTGATCTCTTTAGGGTTCAATTGTCTTCTCCTTTCACATGGTATTGGGCATGCACAAGCAATTGCATGGTGCCGACTGTCTGTCAGCCGAAGAGTCCTTTCAGTTTCATTTGACAAGACGGTCGAGTAGGTCTAGCAGATCAAGTTCAACCTCGCGCGTCTGGCCTCCCAGCTCGAGGAACCTCCTCATTCGCCTTTGCGCCTCTGCCGTTGCCACGGACTGGTTGAAATAGTGGGCCTCCTTAAGCAAGCCCTGCATCGTGGGCAGTTCGGCGCTGTCAACCGAAGCCTTGGCCAGGGCTATGGCCTCGGCGGGAAAGCTGGCAATGCGATAGGCGAGGCGCTCAATAAAGGGCCCGATTTCATCCAGTGGTAAGGCGCGGTTTATATACCCATAGCGTTCCGCCAGGTCAGCCGGGTAATCATCACAGCCGAGAACAACTTCAAGCGCTCTGGCTCTTCCCATGACTCGGGGCAAGCGCTGCGTCCCGCCTCCGCCGGGGATTATGCCGATCGCGACTTCTGGTTGGCTGAGGACGGCTCGGCCGAGCGCGGCAAACCTCATGTCCAGCGACAGAACGAACTCGCTGCCGCCACCACGGGCACGCCCTTCGATCCTGGCGATGGTAACCTTGGGCATCGTCCTGAATCGATCCACCATGGCATGGAAGAACCCCAGCGTCTCTTCTTTCGGCGGCACTTCAGTGGGGAGCTGCAAGATCACGCCAACGTCGACGTGGGCGATGAAGAAGTCGGGGTTGGCGCTGTCGAACACCACCACCTTGACGCCATCGTCAGTCTCTATCTCCCTGCCGAGCCGGTCTAGCTCCAGCATTAGAGGCAGGTCAAGGAGATTAATAGGTGGGTAGTCGATGGTTACGAACAGCACCCCGCGGTCAAACCGCACCTTCAGGCAACTGTAGCCGTCATAGGCCATAGCATCCTCCTCTCGCTCGCAAGGTAAAAGCAACTAGAGTCTGTCCCTCTCCATCTGTCGAGGGCCTCTGCAGGCATTAACTTGCCAGCCACATGTCAGTTTCCTATGCGTCGCGTGGCTGAGAACCGGCGGCATGTAGATTATTATGCCACATATGCACCTCGGTATTCCAAGTATTTACGCAATGGCCTGGCCACTTTTGTCTGCCGTCACATCAATGACGTTGAAGAACGATCCTCAGATGGTCTTCGTTGCCGTGACCTGCGTCGTGGCGCATCGAAGCGTCTGATTTAAGCGTCTTACCTGCAAGGCGCCGCCGCTTCACCTGTGCGCCGGCGATTGCCATCAATAGCCTCAGCTTCCTGCACGTAGCCAGAGAAAAATGGCCCATACGACAACCTGTGCTCCGCCGGATTCACGGCATGCCATGCTGCGGTATCCCACCTACTGGCCGCTGGGTGGACATCATCTAATCATGTCCCGACAGATCCCGAGTGAAGGTCCGACGCTCCAGTCACCAAGGCTTGGGTGTAGGGATGGGTAGGAGCGGTTATGATCTCGCTCGAGCGCCCTTCCTCGACGATTCTACCATCATGCATGACAGCCATCCTATCGCTGACCTTCCTCGCCACAGCTATATCGTGGGTTATAAATAACATGCTCAGCCCTCGCTGCTCCTGAAGGTTCAGCATCAGTTTCATAATCTTGGCCTGCAGGCTGGGATCGAGGAAGGAAGTGGGCTCATCTGCTATGAGCAGTTTGGGGTCAAGAACGAGGGCGCGGGCTATCGCCACGCGCTGCATCTCACCGCCGCTCAAGTGGTGCGGGTACATGTGCAGGAAATCCTCATTGGTTGGCAACTCTACCTCTCCCATAACTCGAATAGCCTTGCGCTCTCGTTCCTCCTTCGTACCAACCCCTTGAACGTCAAGTGGCTCCCTCACCAGTTCCAGCACGGACAATCGGTGGCTCAGCGATTCGCCGGGGTTTTGGAAGACCATCTGGACCTGCCTAAAGAAGTCCTTGCCCCTGACCGGCACTCCTCTCCCTTCAAGGTACACCTCGCCCTCGTCGACGGGAAGAAGGCCCATGATTGTCTTAGCAAGGGTAGTCTTGCCAGAGCCACTCTCGCCCACCAGAGCCAGGGTCTCACCGCTCTCGATTGTGAGGCTGACCCCGTCTACCGCCCTTCTCGATCCAAAGGACTTGCGCAGCCCCGTAGCGGCAAGCAGGGTTATGATGCCGCCCCGGTGGCATGCCAAGTATCTCCCGTGGGCGAGCGCCAGCAGCGGCTGTTCCGTGCTGCAGACATCTATCGCCTGGGTGCACCGCAGGTGGAATGGGCAACCAGCGGTTTCACGGCTCATCCTCCCCTTTATTCCCTGGAGGTCTTTGACTGTGGTCATATTGGGATATGACCTGAGCAGTGCTCGGGTGTACGGGTGTCTCGGGCGAGACAGCACGTCTGATGCTGGGCCCATCTCCAGGATTATACCAGCGTAGAGCGTGGCCACGCTGTCCGCCAGCTTGGCGGCTGTGGCAATGTCGTGGGTTACCAAGATCAGGGTATGGTCTTTGGCCATGCTCCTCAGCAGTTCGATAATCTCAATTCTGGACGTGGCGTCCAGTGAGGACACTGGCTCATCAAGGATTATGATCTCAGGGTCGTTGGCCAGAGCCATGGCTATCAGCACTCTCTGCTGCTCGCCACCGCTAAGCTGGTGTGGATATGAATCGAACTTGTCTTTGGAGAGGCCGGTTCGTGTCAGCAAACTGCCGGCCCACTCTCGTGCGTCCGACTTGTTCTTCACGCTGTGCTCCACCATTGGTTCCATGACCTGGGCGAGCACCGTATAGACCGGGTTTAGAGTGCTGTTGGCATTTTGGAACACCATGGAGACCCTGTTCCACCTGATTTCTTGCATCGATTCCTCGGACAGCGCGAGTATGTTCTCACCGTCAAGCATAATCTCGCCTCTGATCGTGCCTTCCACCAGTCTCATAATACTTAAGCCCAGGGTGGTCTTCCCAGCACCGGACTCGCCGATTATAGCCAGACATTCGCCAGCGTGCACGTCGAGGTCTATCCCGCTGAGAACGCGGTTGCTCCCATAGCTTACCTGGAGTTCCCTGATGTTAAGCACTAGCTTCACCTCTGAGGCGCGGATCCATCACTGGCTCCATGGAGTGTCCAATGAATGTTACGGATATGATGAGCAGGGAGAGGGCGATGCCCGCCGGAAGGAGCCACCAGACCCACACGTTGAGATAGCTATATTCCAGGGCTTCCCGCATCATAACGCCCCAGCTCACGACGTTGGGGTCGGAGATGCCAATGAAGGCTAGCCCAGCCTCCATGAACACCGCCCTTCTCATGGCGTAGATGAACTCCACCAGCAGGATGGGGCTGAGATCTGGCACTATGTGGCGGTACATCAAATACAACGTGCCTGCGCCGAACGACCGCGCGGCGGCCACATGCATTTTCTCCTTCAGTGAAAGAGCCTGTGCTCTTACTATGCGGGCGCCACCCTGCCAGCCCAACAGCGATAGCAGAACGATTATGGTCCACACGCTGGGCCGCAGGTAGGCAGCCACCAGAATCAAGACGATTATGATGGGGATGACGATGAGAGCGTCCACTATTCTCATCATGATTCTGTCATACATACCACCTATGAGCGCTGCTGATGCCCCTACCGTAGCCCCCAACAGCGTGGAAAGGAGAGCAACAAGGACTCCGATCATCAGCGACGTTCTTGCCCCGTACACCAACTGGCTCCATATGTCTTGCCCCACATGGTTGGTGCCTAGGGGGTGGCTCCAGGATGGGGCTAGAAAGGAATGGACGCTCTGGGCTATGGGATCATAGCCCGCCAGCAACGGGGCGAAAAGAGCCAGCAGCACTATTAGGGCTAGCGCGGTGATTCCGAATATCCCCGCGCTGCTGTGAGTGACTTCCCTCTTGAGGTCAACGTGCATAGCTCACCCTCGGGTCCAGTCTCGAATAGGAAAGGTCCACCATGAAGTTGGCCGCCAGTACAAGCGTGGCCACGAGCAGAAGAACTCCCTGGATGATGGCATAGTCACGGAAAAGCAGGGCCTCATAGGTGAGGTATCCCAGGCCGGGATACGAGAAGACTATCTCAACGAAGAGGGTCCCCGTTACCACTTTGCCAAGCCATATGCCAGTCATCGTTATCACTGGCAGCATGGAGTTGCGCCCTGCATGCCGGTACTTGAGGAGCCGCTGAGAAAGGCCTTTGGCCTTGGCGGTGAGCATGTAAGGCTCCTTGAGTACGGTAATCATTGTGTTCCGGGTGAGCAGATAGCCGCTGGCCAGATGGGCTAGCGTCAGCGAGGCCAGAGGCAGCGCCAGGTGTTTCAGAACATCCAGCACGAGGGCACCTCCCGAAAGGCCGGAGTATGGGCTTATGGCGCCTGCGAGAGGAAGTATGCCCAGAAGCACGCCGAACATCAGAAGCAAGACCATTCCTATGAAGAAATCAGGGAAACCATTGAGAGCCATGAGGCCGGTGAGCATGGTCCGGTCGGTCCTGGTGCCACGGCGCCAGCCTGATTCGATCCCCAGCACCACGCCCAGCACCGTAGAGATGAGCAAAGACAGGCCGACAAGCAATAGAGTCCATGGGAGCCGGCCCAGAATTACATTAACGACTGGAGCATTGTAGTAGTAGGAATAGCCAAGGTCACCGTGGAAGAGGGCTGCGAAGTAGGCACCCAATTGCTGCCACAACGCCTGGTCAAGTGAGAAGCGGTGCACCAGTTCCGCCTGCAGTTGTGGTGACATCTGCACCAGTGCTTCTTTGCCGTAGATAGCCATGAGCGGGTCGCCTGGCATCAGGCGGGGCAGAATGAAATTTAGCGACAGGATGAACAGGAGCGCTATGGCGTACGTGAGCGCATTCCGTTTGCTCAGAATACGCATCTCACTCTCCGCCTTCGAATCGCTCCGTATCATGGGCCGGGCCTGAGCTTGGCGATTTCTCGTCGAGTTCACGCCCTATCCGTATTACCCAATCAGGCATCCTTACGTTGTGTGCACGGTAGTAGTACGGAATGTAGGGCTTTATGTCTATCAAGGGGCTGCCATCAACGGCCTCAAGTCCATCCACTACCAGCACATTGCCTCTGTGCTCGATGAGCTGAACCGCAGTCGCGGAAATGGGGTTGGGTCTAGCCGGGCTGCAGGTGGCGAAGACGCCCGTGAGAGGGAACTCCTTTCTCCCCATTGGATGGACCCTTGTTATCGATCGCGCCTCGTCTGTGACCATGTGGGCCCAGTAAAGCACCATAAGATGCGAGAAACCATCGATGCCATCGAGAATGCCCGTCAGGTCCTCGTCTATCACAAGCTCAACTATGGTACTGCGTTCCTTATGGGCCTTCTTAACCCCAGTCTTCATATTCAGGTCACCCCGCTGTGGAACCAGACTCGGCCGCTTCAACACACTCCTGACAACACCGACACGCCTGAGTCGCATATCAGATGCGTTGCTGGTTCTACCAGATTCACTTGCCCGTTCCATCGTGCCTCCGTACTAGTGGCCCTCATATGACAGAAAGGCCATTTTGTTCAAGGGTAGGGGTATGCCCGACGCGATGCCGCCCTCGGTGTAGAAGAGCTCCACGCTGCCGTCATGGGCCCAGTACCAGTCGGGGTAGTACAGAGTTATCGCCGGAAGCTCTTCAGCATAGATTGCCTGAATCTGCTGCACCGTCTCCAACCTCTGTTCGGAGTCCATCTGGTGAAGCTGGCCTTCCAGAAGCTGGTTCAGCGTCTCGTTGCCGGTGAAGCGAGCGCTGTTGAATCCCTTCCCTGTGATCACCTTGGGCAGTATCGACGGCTCGTAGAGACCGCCATGCCCATAGATCGCCAGGTCGAAGTCCCACGCTTCGACCCTGGCATCGAGCGTCGAGCCTTCTAGCATGACAAGGTCTACTTTCAGGCCAAGGTCTTCTAGCTCCCGTTGAACGAACTGGCCGACCTCCTTGAACCCATACCCGGCTTGGGTGAGCAGTTCCACCTCGACCGACTTGCCATCCTTGGTAAGAGAGCCGTTATCCAGTTCATATCCCAGCGTGGCAAGCAGTTGGTGTGCTATCGTCAGGTCGTACTCGTACATCTCGATATCTGGGTTGTACCACGGGCTGTCGGGCGGGAGCATGCCCGGACTTCCCGGCACGGCATGGCCACGCTGGGTGATTTCCACCAGTTCCTCCCGGTCGATTGCATAGGCGAGAGCCTGCCGAAACTCCCTTGACGAGAATGGTTCCTTGGTGTGGTTAATGATCAGCTTGGCATTCCACGCGTACGGTGAGCACAGGATGGTGAAACCATCAGCCTGCAACTCGTCAACCATCTCAGGTGGGATAGCGGCTGCGTTTGCGCTTCCCTGTCGCAATGCCGTGGGTGCCATCTCTTCGCTCACCCTGTCGAATATGATGCGTTCGACCACTTGCTTGCCCTGATAGTAGCCGTCATAGGCTTGGTATAGATATGTTCCGTGCTCCTTGCTGTAGTCGGCCAGCGTGAACGGCCCGGTGCCGATCACCGCTTGCGGCCCGCTGAAAGCGAGAGGGTCATCCACGGACTCCCACACATGCTCTGGGAGTATGGCCATCGTGCCGGCTACGTCGTTCACGAAGGGAGCGAAGGGTTGTTCCAGATAGAGCTTGATTGAATAGTCATCGATGATCTCCACTTCACTCACGCCGGTCGGCCCAATGAGGGTGACGAAGGGCAGTGGATGCGTCTTGACGTATTCAACGGTGAAAGCAACGTCATCCGCGGTAAAATCCTCGCTATCGTGCCACGTGACCCCCTCCCGCAACTGGAAAAGGTATGCGTTATCGGCCTCAATGTACTCCCAGCTTTCGGCAAGCGCTGGGATGAATCCGTTCTCATCTTTCCACACGAGAGAGTCGAATAGAAGGCTCATTCGCACGTATCCCGGACCCCTGGAGTAGTGGCTGTAGGGCGAGGGATAGCCCCAGTCGCCGGTAGGGTCGGTGACGGTGTAGGTAATCTCCGCCGAGGAACCACCATCACAGGCAGAAGATAGCAGCAGGGGTACTACCAACGCCAGCACAAGCACTGAGAACATCAAAATCCGCTTAGTTTTACTCTGAATCATCGGTACCTCCTTCATATGGTTTATGCGTCTACAACGGGCGGCCTCTAGCCAGCGCGTTTCTCTTAAGCCGAGCCCATGTTTTTAATCAAAGACATTCCATTTCCACCAAGCTCATAATATTCCTGCCCCGAGCATGGGATACACACGGACTTGCCGTCCCTTATCCTGGCGCAGGGTTCCATGACCGACTCACCACATAGTGCGCACTTCACGCTGGCAAAGATTCGAGAGTAGGCGGGGACGTCTACAGTTACGGGATTGACATCGAATAGCTCATCATCGGGGATATCCAGCATTCTGAAAGCGGCCTGCCTCCACAGGTCGCCCAGGCTTCTCTGGTCAGCCTTGGTGCCCCCGCGCTCAACCACCACTTTCTGGAATAACTCAGCAGCCTTGGGCTCATGCTTCTGTAGGAAGTGGCTATCGACTTTGACTGATATCCTCAGCGCCTCTCCGTTCCTCCTGGCTAGCGTGAAAGCCGTCTTACCGTAGTCTCTATAGATGAGAGCATTGTTCCCAAAGCTACAGCCAGTAATGAATTGCACGCCGTCGCTGAAGCAATTGTTGGTTTCTATGATAGCGATTACTTCCTCCATGCCGGTGGACTTAATGCCCAGTTCCTTCACAGCTCGAACAGATGCCTTGACTCCGAAAGCCAAAAAGGGGCAGAAATGACCGTGCAATAGCCCGCTCATTGTTAGTAGCCTTTGCAAATCCCCCGCAGCTATGGCCTGTTCGATTTCATGCCTGGGATTGTGTGGCGCTTGATTCTCCATGATCACTTTTCCTCCTCGCTCTTGGGGCAAGCAATGGTTTTACGGCTTACGGGGTTTCCAGCTCGGCGATTTTCGCTAACCTGACCGCAAGCATTCTCTTACCTTGCACTCCCTTTCCCCCAAGGCATAATTACATTCCTAATGCATGAAGCTCAGTGTTAGTCGCACTTGGATGCAGTTGCAACTGATTGCACCAATACCTAAAAAGAGAGAGACCATTATCCGCTGCAGCTCCGGCAGGTCCCGAAGATCGCCATGTGCTCAAATTCCGCATCGAAGCCATACTTCTGTCCGATCTCATCTCGTAGCCGCTCGAAAACTGACTCATCAATATCCTGGACTTTGCCGCATTTTCGGCACACCAAATGGTGGTGGTGCGCCTTCCCGACCGGGTGATAGATGAGGCGCCCGCCGCCTAAGTCCGTCTCTGCCACCAAACCTAGCTCTTTTAAAAGCTCCAAAGTACGATACACAGTAGAGATGTTGATGTGGGGATACTTGGCATGCGCTTTGGTATGGATTTCTTCGGCGCTGATATGATAATCGGCTCCTTCGATAGCTTCCAGCACGATCATGCGCTGCGGCGTGAGACGGTAGCCTCTCTCCCGCAAGATATCGGAAAGGTTTCTCTTAGCCTTCATTTTCACAAACCCTATTTTGCCATATGATGAATGTTATTGCAATAGCTTGCAAAAGCAATTAATATCAACACTTCAATAGAGGCGTTTTCGACGAGATAAGGCTCTTTGATGAATTGGGAGCCAATCAGGGTGCTCCGTAGGGTATACGGTCCTGGTTGAGCTTTGTACAAATATAAGGTCAGTCGGAAAAAGCGCAAGAGCACCTTATAAAGGCCTAAAAATGTTCCATGAGGTGGGGATGGACTACTGGCTGCGCTGCACGCAAACCGCCCTGCAAAGCCCTACAAGTCTGACAAAGGGAATAGGGAAATGGAGGCTGTTTGACCATTTATTTGCCCAATTTATTGGGCTATTTCGCCTGATACTTTAAAACAGATATTAATGCATCTCAGAGCAGGTGGGTGAGTGCCAGAGCAAATCATGGCTCTCCTGGCGGGAGGTCCGATTCATCGTCCGATTTATCGGACTCTCGCAAAGTGGAGGACTACGATCTGTCGGAGCAATTAGATGAGGGAGACGCTCACCCTCATCATTCGAGGTCGACAGGTCGGCCGTCCTACGGCCCAAGCACAAAACAAGCCGGGAACCTCCGATCCAGGCGTGGTTGGAGCATCTGCTCCAACCTATCCCCTATTTGAGACATCCTCAGAAGGACTTGACATTTAAGGTACGAAGCAATTATATTCCAACTAGCCTGGAAGGAGGTGACACGAATGGCAGAAGCTTACTGCTTCAAATGTAGAGCGAAAAAGGAGATCAAGAATCCTGAGAGGGTTACTCTAAAGAACGGCAGGCCGGCAATTCGAGGGGTGTGCCCTACCTGCGGGACAAAGGTGTTCCGAATCGGCAAGAGCTAATTGATACAGCCTCTGAGCGATACCAAACTATCACATAGGGTTCAGTTCTACTATGGTAGGGGTAGTTTTTCTAGCAGGGCACAAACGTTGATTGTTAGAGCTTTAACGCTCTCTTCCTCGTTTAGGCCGGCGCCCTGTGCGATCTGGCGGGCTAAGTCGGGGGAGAGCAGGTCCGAGGGGTTATGGGAATCGGAGTTGAGGAGGAGCTTGGCTCCTGTAAGTCTAGCCAATTGAGCGATGTGGCCATTAGTAAGCGAGTGTCCCTTCCTGGCGCTGATTTCAAGGAAAATGCCGTTAGCGGCTGCCATTTCGGCTTCTTCAAGAGTAAGCAGGCCAGGGTGTGATAGAATATCAACATAGGGGCACAGAATTGCTGCAGAATTGGTACCCTTTTCTACGGGCTCGGTAATGGACTCGCCGTGAACAACAACCAGCCATGCCCCAAGTTCTTTGGCACGCTTTGCCGCTTCGCAGATCGCTGGAGGAGGGATGTGGGTAAGCTCTACACCTGGGATGGCGATAATATCCCAGTGCTCCCTGGCCAGAGCACAGTCCTCGGCGACTTCTTTAATTATCCGCTCCAGAGAGCCAACGCCGGCATGGTCGGTAATAGCGATAGCCTTGTAGTTTCTTACCTGCGCTCGCCTTATTAGTTCGATTGGCGATAGAGAGCCATCGCTCAAGGTAGAATGAGTGTGAAAATCATAGACCATAACTCACCTCCCTAATAGAATAGGTTTATTATAGAACAGGAGATAAATTTGGGCAATATAAACGTAGCCATTATTGGTGTGGGAAACTGTGCATCATCACTGGTGCAGGGTGTTCACTACTACAGTGAAGCAGCAGAAAATGCGTTGATCCCCGGTTTGATGCATGTCAACCTGGGCGGGTATCACATTAGAGATATTAAATTCGTTGCTGCATTTGATATCGACCGCAAGAAAGTGGGTAAGGACCTTAGCGAAGCGATATATACCCCACCCAACAATACCTTCAAGTTCTGCCAGGTTCCAGCTACCGGGGTGAAGGTATCCCGAGGCATGACCCATGATGGGCTGGGCAAATACCTGTCCGAGATAATCACCAAAGCCCCGGGCCCTACAGATGACATCGTCAGCATTCTCAAAGAGACCGAGACCGATGTGGTGCTCAACTATCTGCCCGTTGGGAGCGAAGAAGCGACGAAATGGTATATCGAGCAGGTGCTTGCCGCTGGTTGTGGCTTTGTCAACTGCATTCCCGTTTTCACTGCTAGGGAGAAATACTGGCAGACTAGGTTTGCCGAGAAGGGACTGCCAATAATAGGCGATGATATAAAGAGTCAGGTTGGGGCGACCATTGTACATCGTGTGCTCACCAACCTTTTTCGAGAACGTGGTGTCAAACTGGAACGGACCTATCAACTAAATTTCGGCGGCAATACCGACTTCCTCAATATGCTTGAGCGTGAGAGATTAGAATCAAAGAAGATATCAAAAACCAATGCGGTAACCTCGCAACTGGATTACAAAATAGCGCCAGATGACATTCATGTTGGTCCTAGCGACTATGTTCCATGGCTTAGCGACCGAAAATGGTGCTACATCCGCATGGAGGGGCGAACCTTTGGTGATGTCCCTCTCAATATAGAGGTGAAGCTTGAGGTATGGGACAGCCCCAATTCTGCTGGGGTTGTAGTGGATGCCATTAGATGCTGCAAGCTGGCTATGGACCGTGGCATCAGCGGGGCACTTGTTGCGCCGTCAGCCTATTTCATGAAATCTCCTCCTATCCAATATAAGGATGATGAAGCACGCAGGATATTGGAGGAGTTCATTGCCGGAGACGATTGATCAAGGGCGTGGATTGAGAGGAACCGAATATGGCCTGGCAGACGTCCATATTCATAGTAGTGTGGGCGATGGCATGGCAAGCATTTCCGAAATCGTCACCTTTGTGCAGGAGAAGACTAGCCTCGATGTCATTGCCATCACCGACCATGATGAGATTGAGGGCAGTTACCAGGCCAGAGAGCTAGCGGCAAAACGTGGTTATCGCTTCGGAGTCATAGTCGGCACGGAGGTGACCACTCTTCATGGGCATCTTCTCGGCCTTTTTATAGAGAGCCCTATCCCATATCTCCAGCCCCTGGAAAATACTATAGAAGCAATTCATAAACAGGGTGGTCTTTGTATCGTGCCTCATCCCATGAGCTGGCTAACTCGAAGTGTTAGCCAGCAGAGCCTGGAGAGGATCATGGCCAGTGATGACTTAAATATCTACCTTGATGGTGTGGAGACGATTAATGCTACGATTGTGGGCCGCATCTCTAATAAAAAGGCGAGGAAGTTCAATAAAAAGTACGGGCTTGCCGAAACAGGGGGCAGTGATGCCCATTTTCTGAAAGCAGTGGGGGGTGCCATCACTCTGTTTCCCGGCAGAACCGCCGAGGAATTTAAAAGAAGCCTTTTAGAGCGGACGACCCAGGCGCGCAATGGTACTCAGGTGAAGTATAGCGATATCGGATTTCTTCAGATAATAAGGCAGCAACGCAAGAGCAGGGGACTCTCTCTTCATGGCATGCTAAGAAACCTCAGGGAAAACTTCCTATGAAGATTGCCCTTGTTTCCCCATATGATTTCGCCTCCCCTGGTGGAGTGGTCGGTCACATATCCCAGCTTTATGAACAATTCATCAAGATGGGGCATTGCGTCAGGATCATTGCTCCTTGCTCTCGTAGCGAGGCTTTTCTGGAGCACAAGGATCTCATCGCGTTGGGTAAGCCTATCCCCGTGCCCTCCGCTGGCTCTATCGCCAGGGTCACCCTGTCGCCACTCCTGTCCTCATCGGTAAGGGCCATACTTGAAAGGGAAAAATTTGATATCGTCCACCTCCACGAGCCACTGGGCTCTACCCTGCCCTTTCTCACACTGTGCGTATCGAAGTCCATCAATGTGGGCACCTTTCATGCCTGTCACCGTGTGCCAAGAGGATACCAAATCGCTAGGCCATTTGCCATCAGGTGGTTTAAGAGGCTCGATGGCAAAATCGCTGTTTCCAAGCCTGCGATGGAGTTCATAAGCAAACACTTCCCTGGCGAGTATGAGATAATTCCCAATGGCATTGACCTAGAGCACTTCTCCGCTGATGTACCCCCCATCGAGGAATTCTGCGACGGGAAGCTGAATATCTTATTCGTTGGTCGACTGGAGAGACGTAAAGGCCTGAAGTATCTCTTGGGTGCCTATAAGCAAGTAAAGAAAGATCTACCCGATACCCGGCTTATTGTGGTAGGACCCGGGGAGCGGCGAGAATATGAAGGGTTGGTGAAGAAAACGAACCTGGAGGACGTGGTCTTCATCGGCTATGTATCCTATGAAGACCTCCCCAGATATTACAAGACATCTGACGTTTTCTGTGCTCCGGCCACTGGGGAAGAGAGCTTTGGCATCGTTCTTTTGGAGGCTATGGCTGCGTCAAAGCCCATCGTTGCTTCAGCGAACGAAGGCTACGCTAGCGTAATGAGCCACGGGGTCGAGGGGCTACTGGTGCCACCTAAAGATGAGAACGCTATTGCTAGCGCCCTTATTACAGTCCTCGGTGATGAATCCTTGCGCCAGGAGATGGGCGCTAGAGGAAGGCTGAACGCAGAAATATACAGTTGGCAGAACATTGCCCAAAGGGTAATGGACTACTATGGTAGCTTGATCGCTAGGCATAGTGCGCAAGCGATGGAACAGGTCTAATAAACTACGGTATAGAGGAGGCTGACTATTACCTGGAAAGATATTCTTCGACCTTCTGAAATCAGCGATAGAGCGCACCGCCTTGCTGATCCCTTGGGTCGGATATTAGCCAAAACGAGAATTCCTCCTAATGCTGTAACCATATTTGGCTTTTTACTGATCATCTTTGTCGCTTGGATTCTATCTGAAGGGCACTTCTTTATTGGTGGCTTCTTGGTGCTCATTGTCAGTTGCTCCGATTTCATCGATGGGGCGATGGCCAGGGCCATGGGGAGGGCCACGAGATTTGGTGCCCTCTTAGACTCCAGCCTGGATCGTTACTCTGAGGCAGTGCTGCTTTTCGGACTTCTTTGGTTCTATGCCATGGAGCAGGCCAGTACGCAGGTGATCCTCATCTTTGCCACTTTAGTAGGCTCGCTAATTGTGAGCTATGTGAGGGCGAGGGCAGAGGGGTTGGGATTGGATGCCGAGGTGGGGATTATGAGGAGGACTTTGAGGATTATTACCCTGTCACTTGGACTTATACTGAGCCCCATCGAACCTGCCCTCCTCGTGATTCTGTGGATACTGGCGATATCTACCAACCTGACGGCGTTGTATCGCCTGTTTCACGTGTGGCGAGTCAGTATAAAGAAGCCTCCACAGCCCCGAGACAATCTGGAGTGAGGTTCCAGCCCTATAACACGGGGCGCAGATAGCGGCGGAGCATGAGATAGATGATGAGAGCCCCCAGGATTGACACCACAATGATGAGAGCTAGGAAGTATACAGAGATGCCCGAACCCCCATCATCAGGGGTTGGCTGGGGCCCAAGCCCAATGCCTTCACGCCACGCGGTATTGAGACCATCCATGTCAAAGCCGTAAAACTCAATCAGGGCATCGTCGTAAGTGCTCCCATCGTGAAATACATTCAGCAGCTCTAATATCTTATGTCTGCCATAGTTATCGACGAGGAACTGCACTACGCTGTAGCTTTCGGCATAGCAAAGCGCCGCCTCATCTGGGTCGGTGGGAAAGCTGCTGGATATGCTGCGCACTGAGAAAAGCGTGTCATTGGTAACTGCCTTATCAAGCTTTTTTTGGAGGTCTGACCGCAACTTTCCCTCGGCATCCATTGCCAAACCTTCATCCAGCCAGGTAGGGAGTTCACCATAGGGGCCAAAGACGTCCTGATGAACCACAAGGTGTCCCAGCTCGTGGGCAATAGCCCTCTTACCCCATGCCAGGTCACCCGGGGAAATCCCGATAGCTATGATGCCATAATCGAAAAAGGCAACACCTCCAGTCCATTCCTGAGGATATACCAAAGCGCCCTGGAGGTCCGATGAACTAGCATAAATGTAGAGCCTAGCTGGCTGTTCCAGGGAAACCCCGATATCATCGGCGAGCTGCACCAGCGCTCCATTAGCAGCATCCAGGAGTTCTTGAGCAAATGAGAAGTCGCCTTCATACCAGAAGAGGGTGATGTCACCGCTGGTCAAGCTGCTCCAGTCATAACGCAGGTCATTGAATTCGACGCTGGCGGGTGAGGTCTCAGACCGTTGACCATCGGCATCCTCAATCAACCACCAGTACTCTACCTCAGCCCCCGGCGGAAGCCCACCTGTCTCCAGCATGTCCCACGTCCAGGTTGCAGTCACCGTCTGGCCTGGTACAAAATCAACATCAACTCGACAACTAACCGGGACCAAGCTTGACCTGCTCACCCTGTACTGAAGATCGACGTCTTTGATCTCAGTGGCAGCCTCTGCCTCTAGAGTGAAAATAATCGATTGAGGAAATTGAGCCTGAGCATTGCTGGATATAACATTTACCCCGTCCTCGGCTAGGCCCCTAAGGGGAACGATAGCAAGCAGAACGAGGGTTAGAATGAGTAAAAAGCACAGCCTCTTCATCCTGTCTCACCAATGGTAGATTTTAAGTATGCCTTGATGAACTCGTCCAGCTCCCCGTCGAGCACTGAGGTGGGGTCGCTGGTTTCATAGCTTGTGCGATGATCCTTCACCATCTTATACGGGTGCAGGACATAGCTTCTGATCTGGTTGCCCCATCCTGCGGCGACATGCTCTCCCTTGAGCCTGGCCTGCTCCTCTGCCCTCTTGGCAATCTCACGTTCCAAGATGCGAGATTGGAGAACCTTCAGCGCGGTTTCCTTATTCTGGTACTGGGAGCGCTCGTTCTGGCAAGTCGCAACCAGCCCCGTGGGAAGATGGGTTATGCGAACGGCAGTACTGGTCTTCTGCACATTCTGGCCCCCATGGCCGCTAGCCCTGTAGAAATCAATTCTCAGATCATCGGGGTCTATCTTGACATCGATGTCTCGCGTCGCCTCAGGCAAGACCTCTACCAGCGCAAAGGAGGTATGGCGTAGATGGGATGCATCGAATGGTGAGATGCGCACCAAACGGTGCACACCACGCTCCGACTTCAGGTAACCGTATGCATACTGACCAGCGACCTCGATAAGAGCGCTCTTTATTCCCGCTTCCTCTCCGCGGGAGACCTCGATTACCTCAGCACGATATCCACGACGCTCCGCCCACCTGAGATACATTCTGAGAAGCATCTCAGCCCAGTCCTGAGCCTCAACGCCTCCAGCGCCGGCGTGAACAGCGAGGAAGGCGTTCCTGTTCTCGTACTCGCCACGGAGCAGCAGGCTGAACTCCAGTTCCTCAAACTCAGTAGAAACCTTATCAATATCAGAGTCGATTTCCTCTGCCCAGGAGAGTTCCTTCTCCTCAGTAGCTAAATCAACTAGCTCGGCAAGCTCAGCAACCTTTCCCTCCAAGCTGCGCCACCTATCCACCTCCCCCTTTAACTCCGAGAGGTGGCGCATCACCTGCTGCGCCCTCTCTTGATCACCCCAGAAATCGGGCTGTGACGACTCTTTTTCTATTTCAACGATCTCCCTTTCTTTACCGGCGATGTCAAAGACGCACCATTACATTGGAGATGTGCTCGCTGAGGTCTTCCAGCCTCTTCTTTTGTTCTTGCATTTTTACTCCTTAAGTTACATCGGTAGCTTACTTTGCTCTTCTTTTGACGGTGCAGGCAATTTCCCTGCGGCAGCTAAGTGAGCGAGGCGAGTTGGCTCGGGGAGGCGATAGCCGTTGCAACAGGCCATCACCCAGTGGAGCGCTGCCTCAAGGTCAACCTTATGCCCGATGGAAACATAAACTGGCTTTACTCTCCGCTTCGTTCTCAGTGCTGCCCCGAGAACCTCATCGCCATCTAAGAGGAGAGCACGAGCGCCAGGTTCTTCCCCCAAATCGCCATGCCGACCACATAAGATTGACTTGGCACACCCTATAGTGGGTATATCAAGGAAAAGCCCCAGATGAGAGGCTAACCCCAATCTTCTTGGATGAGCGATGCCCTGGGCATCTGCGATGAAAAAGTCGGGGGTCAGGGTAAGCCTTTCACAAGCAGCCAGAACCAGAGGGATCTCTCGAAACGATAAAAAACCAGGCACATACGGGAATTCGACCCTCTTTTCGACCACGCTCCTCTCGACAAGCACAAGCTCAGGAAAACGCAGAACAACCACTGCCGCCTTTGCTATCCCTCTCTCGTCCTCATGAGAGATGTCCGCACCGGCAATGAGATGAGGGGCGTCGATCTCGTCTTTCCGCACCACTTGAGAGGCAAGCGAACGCTGAATCTCCCGAGCATCAGCGGTACTCACATGCCAACTGTGAAGGTTGCGCCATTTCACACTGGTAAATTATATACCCGTGAATATCCCGTGGCAACCTAGACCATTGACACCAGGAGCTTTATCACCCATAATAACAACATCAAACGGCAACATTAAGGGAGTACAGATGGTAAAGATCCGATTAGCTCGTGTTGGAAGGAAGAAGAAGCCTAGCTACCGAGTAGTTGTCGCCGATATTCGAGCTCCACGTGATGGCTCATTTATTGAAATCATCGGACACTACGATCCACTCACTGACCCGCCCACCGTTGTAGTTGACGAAGAGAAGGCGCTGAAATGGCTTCGCCAAGGGGCCCAACCCACAGAACCCGTGGCTCGTTTGCTAGATAAGCTTGGCATCTTGGAAAGGCTCAAAACGGAGTCCGCTGCTTAGCATTCTTCAGAGAAAGGAATCAAAATCTAAACTAGGGGAGAAGAAATGAAAGAGCTTATCGAATACATCGCAAAAGCCATAGTCAACAATCCAGACAAGGTGCTGGTAACCGAGGAGCGAAACGACGAGAGAGTGTTTCTTAAGCTTCAAGTAGATGAGGAAGATATGGGCAGGGTGATCGGCAAGCAAGGACGGGTAGCCCAGTCAATGCGCACTCTGCTCAGGGTGTTAGCAGCGAAGCAAGGCATTCGAGTAGACCTTGACATAGTCTAGCAAGAGCCATGGATTCTGATTCCATTGTGGTTGGTCGGGTGGTTGCCCCTTGGGGGGTAAAGGGAGAGATGAAAGTGGAGGTGATGACCGATTTCCCCGACCGATTCTCTCCTGAAGAAGAGGTTTATATTGCTGGGAGCCCTGTGATAATCGAAATGAGCAGGTGGCATAAGGGGATGGTAATCCTTAAGCTTGCGAAAATCGATAGCATAGAGGCGGTGGAGAAGATTCGCGGACAATTCATGGAGGTGCCGAGAGGGAAAGTTCGCCCCCTGTCAGAGAACGAGTACTATCAGTTTCAATTTATAGGGCTGGAGGTCTGGACCACCGATGGGGAGTTCTTAGGGAGCATCACCAAGATATTACCTACCGGAAGTAATGATGTTTATGTGGTGCGTTCTGGAGATAGGGAGGTACTCATACCCGCAATCGATGACGTGGTGAAATCGGTGGAACTGGAGCAGGGACGCATTGTTATTGAAGTAATCGAGGGTTTGCTTCAAAAATAGGCTTTATTACATTAGCCCTGAGCCCGGGCCGTAGGACTACTCCGAGCGAAGTATCGGAGTCCGTAAGACAGACCGACTGTCGGCCCCGAAGGGTCTGTTCTGTCTAATGGGGTAGGTTGGAGCATCCGCTCCAACCATGCCTAGAGCAACCCGATGAATAAGGGTAGGCTATCCATCATAATCTGATAATAGATTTAGATGATTCATCAATTTTTTGGAATGCCGTTCATGGTTCGACGGGCCTGTCCTGAGCCTGTCGAAGGGCTCACCGCAAACGGATTGTGTAATATTGTATATATCAATTCTTTGAGTATTTCCCCTCTGATCTACTTCCTTCCTTCTATTGCCTCTCAATTCTCGGTGGGCCAGGCCTCTTTTTCCTTCTCTCTGCAATCTTAATGCGAGCCAGAGCGCGGCGCAATGCCGCCTCAGCGGCGGCAAGGTCCATTTCGGGAGGGACTTGTTTGATCTGCTCCTCAGCGCGGCGCTTCGCCTCCTCGGCGCGGGCGATATCAATTTCATCAGCCCGCTCAGCAACATCGGCGAGCAGCGTCACCCGATTTTGCATCACTTCAAGGAAGCCACCGCTAACAAACATCACTGTCTCTTCCCCTTCCTTCCTCACCATCAGCTCACCAGGCTGAAGCATGGTCAGGAGCGAGGCATGATTGGGTAGGATGCCCAGTTGTCCCTTAACACCCGGGGCGACAACTACGTCCACATCGTCCGAGTAGACCATTCGCTCTGCAGTTACAATCTCAAACCTTAGTTTGGGCAACTGTGCCTCCTTCTATCCCTCCAGTTCCTTCACCTTCTCTACCGCCTCATCGATGGTGCCTATCATGTAGAAGGCCTGCTCAGGGATGTCATCATACTTACCTTCAAGGATTTCCTTAAAGCCGCGCACCGTTTCCTTCACCGGGACATACCGCCCTGTCCTTCCGGTGAAGGCTTCAGCAACGAACATGGGCTGAGAGAGGAAGCGCTGGACCTTACGGGCGCGCGCTACAATGAGCTTGTCCTCCTCAGCGAGCTCCTCGATGCCCAGAATGGCAATGATGTCTTGGAGGTCTTTATAGCGCTGGAGCACCCGTTGTATCCCACGCGCCACCTCGTAGTGCTCCTCGCCGACAACGCGGGGGTCGAGGATGCGCGAAGTCGATGCCAGGGGGTCGACAGCAGGATATAGCCCCTGTTCGACGATAGAGCGCTCCAGGGCGATGACGGCGTCCAGGTGACCGAAGACAGTGGTCACACCTGGGTCGGTGTAATCATCAGCAGGAACGTAGATCGCCTGGAAGGAGGTGATGGAGCCCTTCTTGGTAGAGGTGATCCTCTCTTCCAGGTCTCCTATCTCAGTAGCCATGGTTGGTTGATAGCCAACTGCTGAGGGCATACGTCCAAGAAGCGACGAGACTTCCATGCCCGCCATGATGTAACGATAGATATTGTCGATGAAAAGCAGCACATCCTGCCCCTCAACATCACGAAAGTACTCCGCCATGGTGAGTGCGCTGAAGCCAACACGCACGCGCACTCCTGGGGGTTCATTCATCTGCCCAAAAACGAGAACCGTCTTGTCAATAACCCCTGAGGCCTTCATTTCATACCACAGGTCGTTGCCCTCTCGAGAGCGTTCTCCTACTCCTGCGAAGACGGAGAAACCACCGTGCTCGGTGGCAATGTTGCGAATAAGCTCCATAATGATAACTGTCTTTCCAACCCCAGCACCACCGAAAGCGCCTACCTTTCCTCCCTTAGTAAATGGGGTGATGAGGTCGATAACCTTAAGCCCTGTCTCTAACATCTCGGTCGTTGTCTCTTGCTCTTCGAAAGAGGGGGGTAGGCGGTGGATGGGCCAATGCTCCTCGGCCTTTACCTCTCCTAGCTCATCCAGGGGGTCACCCATGACATTAAACAGCCTTCCTAGGGTGGCTCTGCCCACGGGGACGGAAAGCGGCGCTCCCGTGTCAATAGCCTCGGCGCCTCTTCCGAGGCCGTCGGTGGGCGACATTGCTAGACAGCGGACCAAGTTATTTCCTACATGATGTTGTGTCTCAAGTATGATTTTTACCCCATCATGGGTTATCTCTATGGCGTTATTAATGCCTGGAAGCTCATCCGGCGGAAACTCTATATCCACAACTGTTCCAATCACCTGAGCTACTTTTCCTTTTGCCATAAAGACCTCCACAAATGTTCTACTCGTTTAAAACGTTTTATCACTTCGTTTGTTCAAACCGTTGGTGTATTCCTATCAGGTCAACAGCGATTTCCCCTTTATAGACCTCATCTATCAATTCTAAAGCCAAATGCCAGACCTCCAGTTCTTCAAATCCAAACTTCATGTAATTACTACCGGCAGATCACTGCGATTCAACGATTTGAGCGTGTTCATCGTCTATAATACTTAAACCAACGCTGCCGCCCCTCCAGTGATGTCCATCAACTCCTCGGTGATCATCTCCTGTCGCAGCTTGTTACGGGTAAGGGTAAGCTCCTCGATGAGATCATTGGCGTTATCGGTGGCATTTCGCATTGCTACCATCCTAGCTGACTGCTCACTAGCGATAGACTCAAGAAGAGCATGGTAGAGTTGCATCTCAATAAATCGAGGGAGTAACTGAGCCAGAACCTCTTGAGGGGAGGGTTCGTAGATATATTCAGTGTGCCGCCCAGGTTCGGCTGCCCCCTCAATAGGGAGCAACTGCCAGAGCATAGGTTTCTGGGTCACGGTGGTCACGAACTGTGTGTAGCACAGATATACCTGGTCAACAACTGCATTGGTGTAATCATCTATAACAATACGGGCAACAGGGAGGACATCGGCTACCGACGGGCGGTCGCCGATACGAGTGAACTCGGCGCGAACCTGCTGGCCAGAGCGCATCATAAAAACTCTCCCTTTGAGACCTAAAGTAACGGTGGTCACAGGAACGCTCTGCTCCATAATAAAGCTCGCCGCAGTTCGATTGATATTAGCATTGAGCCCGCCACAAAGGCCACGGTCGGAGGTGATATGAATGAGCTCAATCTTCTTCACCGGCCTCTGAACCAACAGAGGTTGGGGTTCCTCGTCTTCCTGGCGCTGGGCAGCGAGATCAGCCAGAACCTCGCGCATCTTCTCAGCGTATGGGCGGGCAGCAATGGTATGCTCTTGGGCCCGCCTCATCCTTGAGGCGGCAACCATTTCCATCGCCTTGGTGATCTTTGCCGTGCTTTGGACGCTCTTGATGCGGCGCCTGATCTCTCTAATTGTTGCCACGCTTACTCCTTAGGCAGAGTCTCCTTGAACTCAACGATTGCCTTCTTTAATGCTTCCTCGGCCTCATCACTTATAGCCTTTTCCTTAGCGATGCGCTGTGTTATATCGGGATAGCTTGTTGCCATAAAGCGGAGGAAGTCATCCTCAAAGGCCCTTACCCGCTCCACGGGGATGTCATCGAGGTAGCCGTTAATCACGGCGTAAAGGATGATCACCTGTTTTCCCAGAGCCATGGGAATGTACTGAGGCTGTTTCAGGACCTCGGTCATACGCTGCCCCCTATTAAGTTGAACTCTAGTTGCCCTATCTAATTCAGCAGCGCCGAACTGGGAAAATGCTGCCAACTCCCGATACTGAGCGAGGTCCAACCTCAATTTCCCCGCCACCTGCTTCATCGCCTGTGTCTGAGCGGCACCACCCACACGGGACACCGACAGCCCCACATTCAACGCCGGCCGAATGCCAGCATTAAAAAGGTCCGTCTCCAGGTAGATTTGTCCATCAGTGATAGAGATAACATTGGTAGGGATATAGGCCGATATATCTGCAGCCTGAGTTTCAATGATTGGCAGAGCGGTCAGTGAGCCGCCGCCATGTTCCGGCGACATCTTTGCGGCGCGCTCCAAAAGACGGCTATGCAGATAGAACACGTCTCCTGGGTAAGCCTCGCGGCCTGGGGGACGGCGCAACAGCAGGGAGAGCTGGCGATAGGCCCAGGCATGTTTGGAGAGATCGTCATAGATGACCAGGGCATCACGCCCCTGCTCCATAACCTCCTCACCAATGGCACAGCCGGCGTAAGGGGCGAGATACTGCAATGCAGCAGAGTCAGAGGCATGGGCCGATACTACGATGGTATGCTCCATAGCTCCGTGGTTCCCTAAGGTAGCCACAGATTGAGCCACCTTGGAGGATTTCTGCCCGATAGCAACATAGATACAGAGAAGGTCGCCCCCCTTCTGGCTGATGATAGTATCGAGGGCAATGGCTGTCTTACCAGTGGAGCGATCGCCGATAATCAGCTCTCGCTGCCCCCGCCCGATGGGGATCATACTGTCGATGGCCTTGATACCGGTGTGAACCGAGGTATCCACTGACTTGCGAGCTACCACATTAGGAGCCACCCGCTCCATAGGGCGGGTCTTCTCATATTTTATAGGCCCTTTGCCATCGAGGGGTTGACCCAGCGGATCGATTACTCGCCCTATTAGTCCATCACCCACCGGCACTTCAGCGATCCTCCCGGTGCATTTAACCTCGTCCCCTTCCCTGATCTTGCTATAGTCACCAAGGATGACCGCACCGACGCTTTCTTCCTCCAGGTTAAGGGCGATGCCAATCACACCTTCTGGAAACTCGAGCAACTCATTATACTTGGCACCAGAAAGCCCATAAATGCGAGCAATGCTGTCTCCTACCTCAACCACGGTACCTACATCCACCATGGTCAATGTAGTTCCAAACTGCTCGATTTGCTGCCTGATGATAGACGCAATATCTTGAGCGCGAGCCATCTAAACCTACCTCCAGTCTATGAGCTTCTCCTTGCCGATGAACGGCTCAGGAAGGGCTACTCCCTAGCCCTAGTTGCCCACAATACTCTTCTTACTATTTCTACTCTGCCGCCCCAACCAGGATTTTCTTCAATGCCTGCAATCTGTTTTTAGTGCTGCCGTCGATGAGCTTGTCGCCAATCCTTACGGTGAGCCCCCCAATAATGGATGGGTCAACCTGTGTGATAAGCAGAATATCCTTACCTAGTGCATCACTGAGCCTGTGTGTCACGCTGTCCCTATCCTTTTCATCTAAAGGAATCGCTGTAGCTACCTTCGCATGAGCGATGCCCCGATGTTCGTCGACCAGCCGCCCATATTCATAAACTATTTCCTCAACGATGCCCAGCCTTTTCTTTGCCACCAGTAGAAGTGCCAGGTTCATTGCTAGTGGACTTATACCCTCGAGGCGCTGGCTCAGGATTCTCGTCTTCACGTCGAAGTGAATCTTCGGGTTTTCTAAAAAAGCGTAAAGAAGGGGGTCATTCATCGCCTCAGCGATCATCCCCAGATCGTTGCGCCACCGATCCAGCTCATTTTGCTCCAGGGCAATCTGAAAGACTGCCTGGGCGTGCCTTCTTGCCGAAGCTCTCGCCATTATTCAGCCTTTTCCTCAGAAGCCTGCTCGAGCACCTCATCGATAAGCTTACGATGCTTCTTCTTATCCAGGGTCTCGCTTATCACCTTCTCGGCAGCCAGTATCGCCAGGTCAGCGAAATGTCGCTTCAGTTCGCCAATGGCTTCGTCTTGCTCTCGCTGGATCTCAACGCGCGCCTTGGCGACAATGCTCTCCGCATCCTGCTTCGCTTGTTCCCGCGCCTCTTCCTTTAGTTGTTGACCCACTTGCTCTGCCTGAGCCAATATATTCTGTCTCTCCCCTCGGGCTACCTCAAGATGCTCCTTGACCTGCTCCTCGGTCTTGGCCATCATCTCTTTCATGTGCTCCGCCTGTTCCATACCTACCCTGACCTTCTCCGAACGCTCATCGAGCATTCTTCGAATGGGCTTATATGCGATGAAGTAGAGTAGAATTAAAAGGAGCGCGAAATTTATGAGCTGCGCTAGCAAGCCCTGCCAACTAATGCCAAGACCCATTGTAGACTCCTTCCTGCAAGTTGGGGAAAATCACCTGCTCTTCAGGATAGAAGAAGTACCCCAACTATAGCTGCTAGGACAATAAATACCCCCAGAATTACCGCTGATATGATAAGTGTGATAAATAGTGGTAGACCTTCTTGTTGCATAATGATGCTCCTCTTCGAGCCTTAAGCCCCTATTCCCATGGCAAGGATAATCGCTATGATAAGCGCGTAGATGGCCACAGCTTCGGCGAAAGCTATAGCCAGGATCATATTGGTCATGATCGCGCCTCGAGCCTCCGGGTTTCTTCCCAGAGCCTGCATCGCTCCATACCCCAAAATCCCAATGGCGAGCCCAGGCCCTAAAGCGCCCAAGCCGATTGCTAAGGCTGCGGCAAACAACCTCATTGCTTCTGCTTCCATCCCATAGCTCCTTTCATAAAAATTTTCTATTCGTGGTCTATGTCGTGAGATCTAACCGCGATGGTGGCGAATACCAAGGTCAAGCCAGCGAAGATCAACGCCTGGACAAAGCCAAGCAGTAACTCCAGCCCATAGAAAGGCACGGCAATAATCCACGGGACGAGAAAGGATATCATCAGAAGCAGCACCATGCCCGCGGTCATGTTGCCAAAAAGACGAAAGGTGAAGCTGATGATGCGAACGAACTCGCTAATCGCTTCCAAGACGCCGACAAATATATCTATAAGCCCGAGGAACAGCCCGCTAAGCCCACTACGAACTTTACCCCTCATTAGCTGGCCAATGCCGTGGAATACCTGACCAAGCCGGGCAAATTTGCTTGCATATTTACGGAAGCCCAGGGCCCGGATGCCACTGTATGTAACAAACATAAAAGATATAATGGCTAAGGCCAGAGGGAAGTTGATGTCGGTATTCGCCTTCCGCAGCAGTGGCTCTTCTACTATCCAGCCTTGGTATGTACCAAAGAAAGCCCCCGCCTCTTGTCCCGTATGTCCGAAGCCTATGGTATCGAAGCCGGGAAGCAGCGAGGTCAAAGCTGCAGCTATGACATAAAAGAAGATGGTGGCGATTACAGGGAGAAAGCGACGAGCATTTTCCGCACCTGCCGTCTCTTTCACAAAATTGTGCAAAGCTTCATAGACTGCCTCCACCGCATTCTGCCATCCTTTGGGAATCAGTTTCATCTTGCGAGTGCCGAGGTAGAAGACTGCCGCCAATACTAGAATGGCAAGCCACGAGGCAAGGAAGGTGTTATAAATAGGAAAGCTGCCGATATAGAAAACGGCCTCAGCGGGCAGGGCAACATGGGGCCTATGGGTAGGGAAGAAGATACTGCTAACTACAACCAGTATCAGTATAGCAAGTATCAGAATCCCTACTTTGAGTAGGCAACCGCCTCTATTCATCACCTACATCCTTATCTTTTCCTCGCAGCACCGGGACAAGCATGCGGTAGGTTCCGTAGAAAGCAGCTAAAAGTCCTAAACCAAGCCCCAGAAAAGTAAATAAGGGGGTGAAATCGAACCTGCGGTCAATCCACAGTCCAAAGAACACCCCCCCCAAAATGCATCCACCGATGTAAAAACCAATACCCGTAAGTCTTAACGCCGCCACCCAGCGATTCACTATGGTCACCATCGCCTAGTATATCATGCGCTATTGGCTCAAGCAACTCTTCTAGATATAGGAAAAACCCCCTTCTCTTATCGGGGGTTTTTAATATATTGACGACGCTGTAACACATCCTAGGCTGACTTTACTCCGTGGCGAGAAGTGAAGAGAAATCTCCGTCAAACTCTTTTAGAAAACTATGGATGTCGAGTACGTCATCGGCGGTTATCTCTTCAGCTTCACTAAACTCGTCAAACTCCTCATCAGTGAGGTCGGTAATGAACTCAGGGAGAGGACCTTCCTTGATCACCGCAGCAACTAAGCTATGACTACCGCAGGTGGGACAATACGCGCTAACAAACCACACGTCATCGTCATGACCCAGAACCTTTACATTGTTTCCCTCGTAGTGGTGACCGCAAACGCTACATTTTATTGTGGAGACTAGTCTTTTGATGAGTCTTTCATCCATTGCTATACGTCCACAGCACTTGGCTATGAGCTCCCTTTCTCCAAATCATCCAGGTTGAGGGTTTCGATAAAGTCTGTGAAGGGAGCAAGCTTATTCAACTCCTCCTCACTGATCTCTTCCTTTTCACCGCTTGCCGGTAGAGGCTTGCCACTGTCCTTATCAAGAAGTATCCCCGCTTTGTCGAGCACTGACTCATCGGCGTATATAGGCACCTCAGCTCTCACCGCAAGGGCAATGGCATCGCTGGGGCGGGAATCGATCTCCATGGACTCACCGTCAACTCTGAGAATAATCTTGGCATAGAAGGTGTCATTTTTAAGGTCACAAACTATGATTGAGGTGACCACGGCACCCAAGGCATCAATTACCGAACCCAGCAAGTCATGGGTTAAGGGTCGAGGCACCGCCACATCCTGCAACTTCACTGCTATGGAATCCGCCTCTGCAGGGCCAATCCAGATAGGGAGGTAACGCTCCGCTTCCTTCTCCTTGAGTATGACCACCCGCTGATAGTTCATCATGCTCATTCGGATGCTGTCGATGGACATCTCAATCATGGCACTCTCCCTTTTTAAAATTCTACCTTAGATTGCTCTTAATGTCAACAACTATTCATGCCTTCGGTGGTGAGTATGCCTTCACCCTTCGCTCAAAAACTCCCCTCTCCAAAAACACACGCCGGTTACACTTCTGACACTTGATTCCAATGTCAATTCCCACCCTGATCACCTGCCATTGGTCACTGCCGCAGGGATGCTTCTTTTTAAGCTGCACTATATCGCCAACCTTTATCTCCATAGCCTACAAAGACTCCAATTTGCCTATCTAGACCCCATGAGTAGGTAGGAGCGTCTGCTCCCACCACACCTAGAGCAGATGCTCTAGGCTACCCTGTTTGGCTAACTTTCTGGACATTCTCCCAAGTACAGGTTGATCTGTTCTCGAAGTTTCAGCGCCTCTTCCCTCGCAACTGCGGCGAAATCCTCCCGCTTAGAGGCGTATATTACCTGCCTTGAGGAGCTAATGATCGCTCTTTCACCCCTCTCATCAACTCCATTGCGAACAGCACCGGCCAGGTCGCCCTTTTGCACCCCGATGCCTGGGATCAACAGGGGCATATCAGGACAGAGATGGCGCACCCGCATGAGTTCCTCTGGATAGGTGGCACCTACAACCAAACCAACATTACCATAAATGTTCCACTCCTTCGCCCGTTGGGCAACAATTTCAAAGAGAGGAATAGAAGCCTCGGACAGTCGCAGGTCTTGGAAGTGGGCCGACCCAACATTGGAGGTGCGGCAGAGAATGAAAACCCCCTTGTCCTTGTACTCGATGAAGGGCTGGATAGAGTCGTAGCCCAGATAT
>Ga0315532_1000422_pt1 | contig 34405 bp, 46 predicted proteins | sample SalMarWE160370MG_FD_203082 | JGI IMG/M metagenome (GOLD analysis project Ga0315532, IMG submission 203082) | Salt marsh sediment microbial communities from the Plum Island Ecosystem LTER, Massachusetts, United States - Salt Marsh Sediment WE1603-70 ...
ATGTAGGATAACAAATCTTTGAAAGGAGGAAACACATGGCTAAAGTCGAAGTGAAAGTCCAGACAACCAAGATAGAGGCAAGAGTCAAGCTGGTCGAAGAGAGGGCAGAGGGCGAGGTAGTAGACCGCCACCTTATGACTGAGGTTAAGATTGAGTATGAGGGCACACCGGCACAGTTAGACAGGGTGCTTTATGCCTTGAAAGCGGGGCACGATGTAGACGTTACATTCGGCAGCCCTCAGTATTCCTTAGACGAACCTCAAGAGGCAAAAGAGCCGGTAACCGTGGGTAGCTAAGAATAATGACCGTCTTTTCTCTTCACACTCCTTTCTGATTTAGGTGGCGCGGGGGCCTAACCAACCCCCGCTATCCCTTTTATGGGGGTAATTATGAATAAGACAGGAATCGAATGGGTGCGCAACCCTGACGGCAGCCAGGGCTATACGCTCAATAGCAAAACAGGCTGTGAGAATCACACGCCAGAGGGCTTATGCCTGGGGGGGTTATTTCCCTGCTATGCCTTCAGGTTGGCACATGGGAGGTTATGGAAGCGATATGTAGCTAACCACCATTTGGCTCCTCCAGATGGGCAGTTAAGCCCTGAAGTCATAGAAAGAAGTTTCCTAGACCCCTTCTATCCTCGCTGGTGGCCAGAACGACTTGCGCAAATTAGCAAACTGAAGAAGCCCACAGGTATCTTCCTGGATGATATGAGCGACTGGATGGGAGATTACTGGCCGAGGGAATGGACCATGGCCGAGCTCCAAATGATGAGGGAGAATCCTCAACACCGGTTTTATACCCTCACAAAGCAAGCACAACGGCTGCCTGAATTCTCACCCTTCCCTGACAACTGCTTCGTGGGCGTGACGTCTACGAATCAGACTATGTTTTATCACGCCGTATATCATTTGCAAGATATAGAAGCGAAGGTCAAGTTCATATCATTTGAGCCATTATTGCAGGGTTTTAATACTGACCTTCAATGGGAAGTGAGGTTTTTGTATTGGCTAAAAAGGGCTGGCATCAACTGGCTCATCATCGGGGCTTGCACTGGCACTCTACCTGAAATGGTATCCCTCTGTGACAAATATCCTGAACTGGCAATAATGCGATACGGGAATAAATTAACTGCACAGCCTCGTATCGAGGACTTGCGTGAAATTGTCGAGGCTGCGGACAAGGCGGGAGTCAAGGTGTTTCTAAAGGATAATCTTGATACCCTTTTACGAACCACGGATGGGCAAATACCTACTGGCTTATGCGATAACTATGGGCATACTTTAAGACAGGAGATGCCAGAGATAAAATGAATACAGATGGCCTTATCACAATTAAATTTCGCAGGATTGAATAAAGTGGAAATGGCGATTGCCCGGCTAAAAGAATTTGAACCACCTGAAGGATATTATCTTGCGTTTAGTGGTGGGAAGGACAGCATAGTAATCTATGACTTGGCTCTGAAGGCCAGTGTCAAGTTCGATGCTCACTACTCTCAGGGTGGTATTGATCCACCTGAGCTAATTCAGTTTATTCGGCAACATTACCCCGATGTCATCCGTGATCACCCTAAGATGTCAGTCTGGCAAGGTGTAATGATACACGGTATGCCAAGACGACAAGGCAGATGGTGTTGTGAGTTAATCAAGGAGCAACACGGTAGTGGAAGGCGAGTCCTAACTGGTATCAGGTGGCAAGAGAGTTCACGGAGGAAATCGAGGCGAATGGTCGAGGTTTGCCAACAGGATAAAACAAAGTTATTTGTGCATCCCATTATAGACTGGAGTTCCACCGAGGTCTGGGAATATATTAAAAAGGCAGGTCTGGTCTACTGTTGCCTCTATGATGAAGGCTTTAAGAGATTAGGCTGCGTTCTCTGCCCGATGAGTAACCCCAAACAAGCAATTTTGGAAGTTGAAAGGTGGCCAAAGTTAGCTGGAGCATGGAAGCGAGCCTGTTATCGCTATTGGGATAAAGGCACTGAGGCAACAAAACGCTGGGCAACACCTGAAGATATGTGGCAATGGTGGCTATCCCGAAAAGGCGCGTCTAAAGTAGATAAGGCTCAATGTATTATGTTTGATAACTAAGCTGAATTATGACACCAAAGGAAATACAAGCGAATGGCCCGCGGTAGATTCGTAAGCAAGGCAATCAGCCTGGACGAGAAGGTTGAGCGTCACTCAATTCCTGTTGCCCTAGCTCGTGAGGTTATTGAGAGAGATGATTGCACGTGTCAGTACTGTGGCAAACGAGGCGAATTCATCAATCGCTATGGCAAGCCGACAGTGGTAGAGAATCCGAAGGGCATTGACCTTCAATCTAAGGAATTCTATAACGGGCTCGATGTAATTCCCTTTCAAATTGACCATGTTGTACCCATATCCGAGGGTGGGCAAAACACAAAAGAAAATTTAATTTTGAGTTGTCGTCATTGCAATCTAAGCAAAGGAGCGAGACATGGCTAGAGGCCGGATGGTCAACAAGAAAATCTCCAATAGTAAGCGAGTTAATGATATGCCCTTGCAGGCTCAACTTCTGTTCACATGGCTAATTCCTCATCTGGATTGTAACGGATGCTTTTACGGCAGTGCCCAAATGGTCAAAAGTTTAGTGATTCCACGCAAAAATTGGACAAAAAAACAAATCGAAGAATGGTTAAAAATCATGGAAGCCTCTAAAAATTCTGAGGGCATACCACTAATTTATCGTTACACTGTTGGCAATACTGTTGATGCGGAACAATATCTTGTTATGCCTGGTTTTGCCAGTGAGCAAACGGGGCTTAGATATGACAAAGAAAAGCCTGAATTCCCGACTTTTGACGGAAAGAATACGGAAACTATCCAGCAAAATGTCCCCCTAAGTAGAAGAGAACAGAACAGAAGAGAAGTAGAAGAAGAAGTAGAAGGTAGTAGTAGTAGTTTATTCCCCCAAAAAAATGTCAGCGTAAACACCGACATTTTTTCAGGGGTTTATAAAACCTACGAGGACAACATCGGGAAGATAACTGAGCAGCTTAAAGAGGCGCTCAATAAAGCGATTGAGGAATATACCAGCGAGTGGGTCATTGAGGCTATTAAAGAAGCAGCTCTGCGGGAACAGCCGAAGTGGATTTATGTGAAAGGCATACTGAAGAACTGGAAAACTGGCGGGCGGGAAGGTGAACCTGACTTCCACTGATAAGCAATGAAAGAACAGCGAGAAGAAGGAGTGAGAAATGAAACCAACGAAGGAGGAACACAATGAACAAACAGGCTAAGACATGGGAAGAGACTGTGATGGGTGAAGAACAGTTAGATGGGTTAGGCTATCCAATCTTGCCCTTAGGTGATAGAACTGGTTCCAGAAGAGTAGCTCAAGCCCAAGCCAAACTCACATGGGAAGCACTTATAAATAGAATAAAGGAGTGGGGGGATGGCGACTGTCCTCATACCGAAGGAAGAACTGACAGAGACCATTATCCTCTTATCCAATTCACGAGGCAATGCGAGAAGTGTTGGCAAGCCTTTCTAAAGGACTTGGGAGTTAAAGGAGGGTAAAGCGTGAAGGTTCTAGATGATTACTGGTTCAATGACATGCGCGGGGGCACAGTCGGCATCATAGTCGGGGAAGACGAGCTCACCGGGGAACGGAAAGCCTACATCGGAGTAGGAGCGGGGTTTAACCAGGCAATCGACAGAGAGAGCATCCTGGACGGCGGGCAGAAGCTCCCCGTGTCATTCCTGGAGGGGCTGGTCCGGTGGCTCAAGCCTAAGAAATAAAGGGGGTGAAATGATGCCAATAGCTAACTATACCACAGAAGTAGCAGCCCTGAAATCGATTGGCGAGATCCAGGGCATGTTAGTGGCTCATGGTGCTAAGCAGATTTTGATTGCTTATGGTGATAAGGGCGAGCCGGTGGGTCTGGCATTTATCATCGCCACGCCTTACGGGGATACTCCCTTTCGTCTTCCCGCTAACATGGGCAAAGTTGAAGCAGTCCTTCTTCAACAACTGGCATCCTCTAATCGTAGGCGATGGGACACGAAATACCAGGAGCAGCGAAAGGTCAAGATAAAGGAACAAGCAAGTAGGGTGGCCTGGAGAATACTTAAAGATTGGGTCCGGGCTCAAGTGGCAATTCTAGAGGCCGAAATGGTGACTATTGACCAGATATTCTTACCTTATATGGAAACAGGCCAGGGTAAAACACTTTATCAAGCCATGCTAGACCATAATCTTCAATTACCAAGGGGTGATGATGCAAAGAAGGATTGACACCATCCCCGTAACTGAGCGAGACCTGAGAGAGTGGATCCGGGACCTCTGCAAGATATACCACTGGCGTTTCCGATTCACCTGGACATCAATACATTCCCCGAAGGGCACGCTAGACTTATTACTGACGAATAGGGAACAAAAGCGGGTGATTTTTGCAGAACTCAAGAGCGAGAAGGGGAAAATGACCCCGGAGCAGCAGGAAACCTTTGACGACCTGAAAGCCTGTGGGCAGGAGGTTTACCTGTGGCGACCGGGGGACATCGAGGGGATCGCGGAGATACTGAGAGGATAAAGTGAATTTATCACAAGCTGGTAAAAAGGGAGGAACTGCTCAGAAACACATCTGGACGGAAGAGGAAAGAACCATTGTAAGGCGTGATTATAATGGGACTAATGCCAGCGCTGAGAGAATAGCGTCTAAGCTTGGGGTAACATGTTGTGCTGTTAAGGGGCAAGTTGCAAGGATGGGTATTGCCATGCAGAAAAGCCCACCCTGGACAGACAGGGAATTAAGGCAATTGGAAGAGTTGGTTCATAGGTATTCTATTTCGACAATAGCCAGAAAGCTTCATCGGTCACATAATGCGGTTGCGGTCAAAGCTAAACGATTGAAATTAAGCCTACGCAATCGTGATGATTGGTACACAAAGAAGGAAGTTTGTGAAATATGTGGCGTTGACCACAAAAAAGTACAAAGTTGGATAGATTTAAGAGCGTTGAGGGCGTCATATCATAATGGTCGAAGACCATCTAAGTTTGGTATGGCTATGTGGCACATAGAGGTAAAAGATTTTAAAGACTTTCTACTCAATTATTCAGGTGAGCTACTCGGTAGAAATGCAGACATTCAGCAAATTATCTGGATAGTGAGCGATAATGAATAATACGAATGATATAATAGAATCAGATGGACGGTATAAAGCTGATTGATTGCAAGCTAACTCCCTTGCAGGCAGCGCTCATCGCCTGGGGGAAAGAGCATCCCTACGGGCATATCAGGGAGCTCGTGTTCCAGGACGGGATTCCAGTCAAGGCAGAGGTATATTGCGAGGACGGGACCGGCTGTGAGACAATAATGTTTGATAAGTTTGCACGGAGGGCAGGATTGCTGAAATGAGGAGAGATAGATGAGAGACAAGATAGCAAATATAGAATTCATTAATGATGATTTCACTTTTGCCGAAGGTGGTAAATTCAATTTCACAAAGCAGGGGCTCGACAAGTTAAGCCTAGCAATACGCGAGGAGATAGAGAAGGCGGAGATACCTGAAAGCCCAGAGAAAATGCCGACCGATAAATACGACGATGCCATAGCGGATAAAATCATAGCGTTTGAATACGGTGCAAAAATGTACCGCCAGAAGATTCTCACCCTTTTTAAATAATGGAACGAAAGGAGGCTGAGATTACTAACCTAGCATAACTAAACGCTGACCTGGGAAACAGGAGGCGAGCTTTACCCGGGGAAACCTGGGGGGCTCGCTTTTTTTATTACGATGATAAGAAAGCTATTAGAGAGGATCCTGGGGATAACGCGGAGGCCACTTACCAGAAGGGAAACTGAGGTTCTGCGCTACATGTGCCGGGGCTGGCAGAACAAGGAAATCGCCTGCCACATGGGAATCGGGCATCAGACAGTCAAAAATCACGTCACGCACATCTACCAGAAGTTAGGTGTCCGGAACAGAGTCCAGGCTACTTCCTACGCTATGAGAAAGCGGTGGTTCTGATGGCACTCTGGGACGGCCTATCAATACAGAGCAAGAGGAATCTGGCTCGTTATTGTAGAAAGGAGCTCGGCATCTTCTTCAAACCACCCGGGAGCAAGAAGCAGGCTATTGAAGTCCAGGGGAAGCTCGAAAGCCTCGAGGAAATAGACAAGCTCATGCGCCAGAAGCCTCACGGGAGAATGGGGCGTGGCTGAGCTTGACTGCCGAAAGTGTAAACGCTGGAAGGGCTGCCCAGGCAAATGGTATTCGTATACTGAAAATGGGAAAAAAGCGGAAAAAGAATGGTATCACTATGGAGAAATACGCTGGTGCCCGCGACAAATCCTCTGGATTCTAGACCACGCTGACATATTCAGGGCTGGGGATTGGGTAACTAAGCACGAAGAGTCAGGGGAGTCCAAGCAGCTCCATCCCGAGGCTTATTTCGTCAAGGCAGGAATAGCAATAGCTGAGGTCGAAGCGAGGTTGGAGAGTACGCCAAACCAAGGGGAGTTGCTAATCACTCAAGTTGAAGATGGCAGGACTCTAAGCAATCTCAGTCCCGGGGCTTATGAAATCCTGATGTATATTAAGGGGAAGGGTCGGAAGTCGAGGGACTTCAACACCTGGAAGAGAGAAAAAGATTATCGGTATAGCATACGAAACCGTATGCAAAATGCTGAACTTGACAAAAAATTGAATAGGGTTTACCCTTGACAATGTGGGCGTTTTTACGCCCTCAAGTCATTTTAGAGCCACCTTCGGGTGGTTTTTTCATTTAGGGAGGCTGATTGAATGAAGAAAACCAAGTGCTAATTAAGGGAGGCTACACCATGGAGAATCCGATTGTTCAAATCATAAGAGCAATAGCAAGACCGGCAATCAGTGTAATCTTCGCTGCCGTGATTGCTCAAATAGTAATAGAAGGGATTACTGTCCCGGATAAGTTCTGGGCATTAGCTAGTGTCTGCATCCTCTGGTGGTTCGGCGATAGGACGGTCCAGCACATCAAGGAAAAGAAGGAGCAAGACTAATGGGCTTCCTGAAAGGCATTAAGCCTTCTACCTTCCTGGATACTCACCAGGAGTGGCACGCTCTAATTGAGGGGTATAGTGATGGCTTTTGCATACGGAAGGCTAGGTATGAGCCTTGGGATGAAGGAAATGACGATGAGAACTTATTGAAGTCTCTGAGGAAGGAACGTCACTACTACAACATAGGGCGAGTCCCTGGATTTGCATCTTTCATTGTCTTAATAACTGGCATGATAGTCTGGATAATAGGAGCGGTAATATGAAGGAGCCTAAAAGACGAACCTAGAATATATCGAAGCAATTACGAATTCAAGTGTTCTAAATGTGGACAACCGATTAAGGCTCAGTCTCCGTATTACATAGAGCAGAAGCCTATTGTCGTGGCCGGCGACAGAATCTTGGACATTCGGCGTGTTCATGCTGAGTGTCCTGAGGTAAAAAATGGAATGGAACGATAACTTTACATGGACTGAGGACGGGACAACTTTAGAGGAACAAGATGGAAAAACAGAAGGCTAAATATCCCCCTGGCAAGCATCCGAAGACACTGGCTAACCTTGCAAAAGGTAGAGCGGAAGGGAAGGGATTTAAGCCAGGGCAATCGGGAAACCCAAAGGGGAGACCACCTGGCATAAGGTATGTCAGTGAGGCTCTGAGGGATTTACTGGCAAGTGATGAAGCACTCGTTGATAAGCTGGCTAGGAATCTAGCAAATCGAGCAAAAAAGAAGTCATACGACCTCAACTTAGTATTTGAGCGAACAGAAGGCAAGGTTACTCAGCCTATCGGTGGCGGAGGCGAAATAACGCTAAGGGTGATCTATGACGACAGCGATAGAATACCAAGTACATCTGCGGAATCCTGAAACACATCTACCACAAAAGCGGATGGTAGAATCCGAAGCCAAACGGCTAATAGTAAAAGCAGGCCGTCGTGGTGGCAAGACTGTAGGTTTCTCAATTAGGGCTGTTCGGAGATTCCTAGCTGGCCGGCGGCAGTTATATGCTGCACCGACCAATGAGCAAACTGATACTTTTTGGTATGAGATTACACGCGCGCTGGCCGAACCTGTAGAGGCTGGTGTTTTCAAGAAAAACGAATCAGAGCGGTTTATTGAGCTTGCAGGCACGAAGCAGAGAATCAAGGCTAAAACGGCGTGGAACGCTAATACCCTGCGTGGTGACTATGCGGACGACCTTTACCTCGATGAGTTTCAGTTAATGGCCGAGGATACCTGGGATGAAGTGGGCGCCCCGATGCTTCTTGATAACAATGGGGATGCCGTGATTATCTTTACGCCACCTTCACTAAAAGCCACAGGTATTTCCAGGGCTAGGGACCCCCGCCATGCCTCAAAGCTGTTTAAGAAGGCACAGGAAGATAAAACGGGGATATGGGAGACAATTCATTTTACGAGTCTTGAAAACCCCTTTATCAGTAGAGAAGGGCTGGCAATTATTACCACTGATATGTCTCTCGATTCATACCGCCGTGAGATTATGGCCCAGGATGATGAGATAGAGGCATCTTGGTTAGTTCACAGTAAATTCAATGAGCCACTTTGCAAAATTAACCGCTTCACCATTCCGGATAATTGGGACGTTTACTCTGGCCATGACTTCGGCTCCGCAAATCCCGCTGCTCTATTTCTAGCTCGCGTGAAATTGCCACTTCCCCCGGGCACACCTGCATATATGAGACAGAATGACATGGTTATCTTCCGGGAGTATGGCCCTGGTGCTGGTTTCTCGATGGGTCAACATATTGAGCGTTTCAAGGAATTGGCTAAGGGATATACGGTCAAATGTAGCAGGGGGGGCAATATTACTTCTGAAGGCGAGATAAGGCAAGGGTATACTCAGGCTGGTTGGTCAATACTTCCCCCAACGCTTGAAAGGAAGAACAGCCAGATTGACAGGGTAATTGCTATAGAGGAAAGCAATAAGCTCTATATCTTCAATGATTTATGGCAAACGCTCAGTCAAATTTCGAACTGTATGTGGAAACTGGATGCCGATAATAAAGCCACGAATGAAATAGATAATGAGAAGGCATACCATCTGCTAGCAGCTCTGAGGTATGTTTGCAGCGATAGCGACTTCACCCCGGAGACGATACCGCAGAAAGAGAAAACGCCAAGTTGGAAATACTAGGAGGGCAATATGAGCATCATTGAGTACATAGGCAGTATTGGGGGTGTGGCGGGAGTTCTCGCAGTCATTATGTTTCTGGCATATAGGCATCTTGTTAATCAGATGCGCCAGGACAGAATGTTCATGGAAGATAGACTCACTGGGTTTATCACGAACTATAACGATGCCGTGAAGGAGAATACGAAGGTATTATCGGAGCTATTTACTTGGCTCAAAGCCAAGAACGGGCACAACTAAGGAGCAACGATGAGTGACGAAAGCAGAGCAGAATATAAGCTAGTCCAGGCTAAATTAAAGGAGATGAAGCCTCTCTATGACCGCATGGATGGGGACGAGAAACTGTACCTGCTTGAACCCTTCAGGATGAAACAACTGGGCTCTAGCGTAGATGAAAAAGATGTGTCTAATGTTACCCTGAATGACCCCCTGCTATACGCTAAGAAGGCTATTGCTATTACCGGAAGCTATCAGAAGCAAACAGTCATTGAGGGCAAGGAACTGACAGATAAGCAGACGACCAAGATTGAGAAGTTTCTGGAAGATATTTTCTACATGGTGGACGAGTGGCTTCCGAAGAGGGGGATTCCCAGCTTGGACGGTTTTATCAACGAGCAAGCGTGTAACCGGGGGAGAATAGGAGCTCGTTCATGTTTGAAGCTAGACGGGGAGGGTAGCATAATTCCCGATGTTGTGCCGGTAGATACGAGATGGTTTCCCCTTGACGCTGCCAGTGACGGCATGATATGGGGTGCGCCGATTTGTAGCCGTTCAAAGGCACAGATTGAGCGGGAATATCCCGACATTGGAATCAAACTGAAGGACAGCGGGAACCAGGTCATTGACTTCTGGAACGCTACTAATGAGCTGGTGTTCGTTGAAAAGACTATAGGCAAAGATGAAATAAACTCTTACGGATACCCGCCGTTTGTCATTGCCAAGTGTCCGATTGGGTGCATGCTTAATACAGAAAATGCCCTAGAGCATGACGGGGAGAGTATCTTCTGGCCTAATCGTGGTTTGTGGAAAGAGAAAAATGAGATTGTCACTATTCTAAAAACACTGAGCAGAAAGGCATTGAAGGGTGGGTTGGAGATTCAAAGAGGTCCAAATAGTCCTGATCGTGGCAAGAAGGCAGATGCTTCGCCTTATGAGGAGGATGTGGTAATAGAAACAGAGATAGGTGGGGGGTTCAGACAAATACCAGTCAACGATATTAAGAGTGCTACCAGGCTGCTCTACCAGATAATAGAGACCTGTTTACAAAGGGGCGAGCTGACACCCTTAGATTATGGGACTCTGGCCTTCCCTCTGTCCTCAGTGGCCATACTAAACCTTATCGCTGCACGCAATGACATCTTCGCTCCTATACTGTCCATGATCGCCTCATTCTACCAGGCTCTTTCGAGGATGATTATTGACCAGTGTGTGCAGCTCAACCAGACGATAAAGCTAGGACGGCCAGGTGGATACAACACATACAGCCCAGGTGATTTTGCCGGTGAGTTTTCCATTAACTATCAATTCCATCTGTTATCGAAGGAACAAACGGCGGCCGACGCTACATTGGCTAAGGCTTTGCGCGGGGTAGTATCCGATGACTATATTCTGCGAGAAGTCCTCAAGGTGCAGAACCCAGAGGGCATGAAGTTTGAGCTTCAAGTGCAACAAGCAGAAGAAATGGATGAAGTTTTATCCCTCTTCAATAAGGGACTTAGCTTTTTGCGTCAAGCAGAAGACATGAGTGGTATTGAGCAGGAGATAATGGAACTTGAAGCTAAGACCTTGATGCAACGAATTAAGACTATCTTGAGACAAAGGCAAACGCTAGGACAGTTAAGCCCGATAGAAGGCAAGAGGGAAGAGCCAAAGCAAGAAGACCTGCTGCCTCTTTTAGAGAAAGGGGGGACTGGTGCAAAGGGAACAGCGAGGCCAGAAGCCGAGGAGACTGAGACATGACAGATAGATACGACATTAAGAAATATCTGGAAGAATATAGGCAGGCACTTGAGCCACAGCCAGAGAAACCTAAACAGCCAACCAGACCGAACTTTTTAGAGATGCTACGAACTGGTGGAAAGCTAGGGCAACTTAACACTGAGAAACAGGAATGAATGGAAGAGTATCTAAGAAGATAAGAAAATATAGCAAATTGAACTTTCTTGAATATGTTAATGCAGTGAAGCAGTGGCCACTCTCAGCAAGGTGGAGGCTTTGCTGGCATATCTTATTTCGTAAAGGTGTTGGTTAATGAACGGATTTACGCTAAACGAAGGGGAATTACTAAAGAAATACGGGCAATCTAAGCAACTGGAGATAGAGCGTCTTTTGTCTCAATACGGGACTTCCCTTGAAGATATGAGGGAAATGTATCCCCAGCTTACGGAAGCTATCTCAAAGAAACAATTAACAACTACATTTCCGACACAGCCGTTGTTCTTTACTTCGTATGAAGCTGCTCAAATGGGGTTAGGACTCCAAGAGGGATGGATGCTGAAGATGACTCCGGCAGAGGGCAATGGTGGATATACTTCGAGTCTTATTACCCCTGAGAAGTGGGAAATTACCGAGAGCGACCTTTATATCTCACCAGAAGGAACGCAATATACGGTGGCGGATATGCAAGCACTTCTCTCAATGCCAACAGGAATCGCAGAACTGCTACCCTTCAAACTAGGACCTCTAACCATTGAAGACTTAACAGAAGAGGGGCAGCGCCTATACGAAGAGTATCAACAAGCTGGTGGCGCTTTAGATGTTAAAGGCTGGTTGGATTTAAGAGAAAGGCAGCAGTTAGAAACAGAACAGGTCTTTGGCAAGGTTTTCCCTCAGCAGGATATAGATGAGGTCTTGGATTATATGGCAGCCAATCCTGAAGGATTCCTTGCTGATATACGGGAAATCGGGCCAACTGAGGAGATGGTGACATTCCTCAAAACACTGGAATTTGAAGATGAGGAGGGGAATACTCGGCATCTTAGTGATGACGAAATACAGGAATTGTTTGGCACAACCGCCGTGCCAGAGTATATTCCTGAAAGCTGGGTTAAGGATGTTTACTGGGACCCTTGGTGGGTTGGCTATGTCAATTTTATTGCTGGGCAAAGAGTAAACTTTGCTTCTATTTTGCCCAGCGTGATTACATCTTTTTTTGAGAAAACCTTTTGGAAGCTATATCCAGAAGATGTAATAGAAAACCTCACTAGCAACCTTCAATCAGGTGCAGAAGAGAGATTCCTGCGACTAACGGAAGAGAGCAATGCTTGGCTTCAGCAATGCCCTGAATTTGTCCCGAATCCTAAATACTCAGAAAATCCATTTGAGCAGACAGAGTTATTCAAAGACCCAGGATACTACATTTATTCGTTCAGCAGTAGCCTTGTCTATTCGATGAGTGTTATGGGAACACTTATAGGAGTATCGGCTGCTGCTAGTCCTGCTGCTGGGATACCAGCTGCCATGATGGTAGCAGCAGGCCCAGAAGCTCATCAAATGACTGAGGAATTAGTCAATCTAGGTGTGCCATTTGAAGATGCTGCAATATGGGGAGAGATTTACGGGTTAGTATCTGGTGGAATTGAAACAGCATCAGATTTACCTTTCGTCGGTACTATATTCAAACCAATCGGGCAGGCATTGAAGCCGATGTGGAATACAATCTTTAAGGGGGTTGCAAGCCGATTTGCCAAAGGTATTCTTACGGGACTCATTATCACTCAAGGCGAGGGTATTGAAGAGATATTCACTCAGGTATCCCATAATGCCATTCTCAAGCATTACGATGAAACGCAATCTATCCTAGAGGGCGTAAGCCATGCTTATATTCAGGCAGTGATAGCGTCTCTACCGTTTGGGCTTATAGGTGGTTACAGTTCATATACTACATTCCATGATGAGTTATCGCCTGAGACACGAGATGAATATGATGGCTTGGTAGATGATGCAATGGAGGCTGGGGCTAGTAAACAACAGGCTCAAATATATGCTGCCAACGAGATTGCCAAAACCCCTGAAGGGGAAGCTGAATTATCTAAGGCTATCGAGGCAGCACAAGAGGAATATTGGGAGGAGCACCCTGAATTAACTCGTCCAAGTTTAGAAGCTTTGCCGATGACTGAGGGCATTGATGTTCTGCAAGATATTCAGGTTAGAGAGCAGATTACCGAAAGGCGTATGCCTACTCTTCCTGAAATCACCACTGGCCAGCCATACACAGCGACAGTTTATCGAGGCTATAAGGTTGAAGGGCAACCTCTAGATGAGGGCTTGTATGGCAAGGGAACTTACTACACTACGAACAGAGAATATGCCGAGACTTATGACGGCAAAGAGGTTATGACTGTCAATCTAAAGAATCCCTTTGTCATAAACAGCCATGCTGAGGCTGAGGCTTTTTGGAATGAGACTACAAGGCCAGCTAGAGAGCAGGCTCTTAATGAAGGCAAGACAGTAGAAGAAGCTGACGAATTGGCTGCGAGAGCAGCTAGGGAATGGCTTGAAAGTCGAGGCTATGATGGGCTTATAGCCAGAAACATCATAGCCCCAGGGGATGAGATTGTGGTGTTCGAGCCTGAGAAGTCCGTAGGGGCGAAAGTGCCAGTAGAAGAAGCAATTCCCACAACCGAAGCTGGTATGCCAGAGGCAGGGCTTCAGCCTTCTATGCTAGAGGAAGTCCCGGCTAAGGAAGTGAGACCTGAAGCAAGGGGGAAACTTGTCCAATCCCGCCTAGACGATTATCTAAGGCTTAGAGAGTATAACGCTAAGGCTGTTACAGACAGAATCGCCGAGATTAAGAAGGCTCTTGAAACTAAGGGCAGATTACCAAAGGAACTAGGACTCAAGGGGAATTTACGCATAGAGCTTGCCAGGCTTGAGGCATTACAGGAAGTTGATGCCGTAGAAAGCGTTGAGGAGCTTGACCATCTCATAAAGCAAGTGGCAGAGGAGATTGGGCTTCGGGAGATGCCCTATGCAGGCTATGGTGGCAAGGCACACATTGACTTGCTCAGAAGTCCCACTCATCGCTTATTCAAGGGATATAGTCTCAGGCAGCTAGAAGAGATGCTAAAGGTTTACCAGCAAGCTAGAGATTCACTAGGGAAAATCGCTGAACCAGCACCGAAACTTCCTGAACCGCCTGAGCCTAGCACTGAAGACATTGAACTGGTTAAGACTGACCCGACACCAGAATCGGATGCAAAGATTGTTGCGAAGTTTATTGAGGCTATCAAGGATGCCAAGCCAGCAAGGGAGGCTACCGAAGCATTAAAGCATGAGGAATTATCAAAGCGTTCTGCTATATATGCCAGTATACTTCAGGGTGGCGAAGGCTGGAAGGCATTTGACGAAGCCAAAAGTGCATTGAGGGGGCCGCTACCTACCGCTGATTACGATATTGACCTCAGGAAGTTTGAAGTTACCGATGCTGATATAGAGCGAATGTTTGACAGGATTCGCACTGACGAAAATCTGCGACCCTTTGAAAAACTTAATACCGCCGAAGCCTTGACTAATTTAATCATGGGGCAAATACCAACTGAGGGTGAATTAGTATTACTCGAAAGGGAATTTGGCTCAGAGTTTGTCAAGGCTATTATGGATAAGATGCCCACCAGCCAGAAAGTTACTAGGATTGCTCTGGACATAGCGAATATACCTCGTACTCTAAAGACTATAGCAGATTTATCAGCCACATTAAGGCAAGGGGCTACCCTGGCCGTTGGTCAACCTATTCAATTTGCCGAGGCATTTAAGAAGGAACTCAAGGTAATCTTCAGTGAAAAGAACTTTAAGCTGATAAATGAAATCGTACATAACAACGTGTATGCGGACAAAGCGGAGCGTTACGGGCTTTATATTGCACCTATAGAAGAAGCAGTTAAGATAGAAGCCCGGGAAGAAGCATTTAGAGGGCGACTAATTGAGAGAGTGCCAATTATCGGTTCGGTAGTACGAGCATCTGAAAGAGCATACATAACCTTTTTGAATGTATTGAGGATGGAGACATGGGCTTATTATTGCCGACAATGGGAGGGACAAAACAAAACAGTTAAAGACTATACCGACTTGGCATCCTTCATCAATCATGCTACTGGGCGTGGTGATTTAGGTGCATTAAGCAGGGCAGGGGCATACCTTTCAGCGGTCTTTTTCTCACCGCGTTATGTAACTTCTAGGCTTCAGCTTCCACTTGATTTAGTCAAGACAACTCCCACTGTGCGAAAGATAGTTGCTCGAAATCTTGTATCGTGGGTAGGTGCTAACTTACTGGTGATAATGCTACTGGAATTGGCTGGGGCTGATGTTGAAAAGGACCCACGTTCTAGCGATTTTGGGAAAGTTAGATTTGGTAATACCAGGATAGACTTCTGGGCAGGCTTCCAGCCGTATGTAAGGAATGTCGCTCAGATAATTGCCGAAGAACGTAAGTCAACCAGGACTGGGGAAGTGTATAAATTTGACCCCATAGATATAGGGGTTAATTTTGTTAGGTCAAAACTTGCACCTATTCCTGGTTTATTGTGGAGCCTGAAATCAGGCAAGACGTTCATAGGCGAAGAGCTAAGTGCCGAAAATGCTGAGAGTATAATTTATCAAGAGCTAACACCTTTGGCTGTTCAAGACTGGATAGATGCAGTCAGGTGGTCAAATGCAGGAGCAAGCACAATATATGGACTACTTGCAATGCTGGGTGTTGGTGTTCAAACATGGACTAATAATTGGGACACGGCTGCACAGCAGTTAGGATTGCCAGTGAGGTCAGAGACATTGCCCTATACTGTGGAAAACGAAATCTACGACATGAAGGATTACTACTCAGAAGTTGGGCAGATGATTGGTGGTGCTACTTATGAAATGTTGGTTGAAATAGGCAATATACCTGAATTGGTTTTGACAGTCGCTAAAGCAAAGGATATTAAGAGGGAGATTGACCAACTGCCGAATAAAAGGTTGGTCAATATAAATGCCGATGAAAACGAAGGCGATACCTTTGAACAATATCGTGCTCAGTGGCTTGCTAGGCAAGCTATTACAAACGAGGGTGAATTAGCACAATTCGATGAAGAATATCCAAATGCACACTACGGCAATATGTCACAAAACCAATATTCATTGCTAGTTGAGTATCACTCATTATCGCCAAATGCTCAGGCTGAGTTTTTAGGCAAGCATCCAGAACTTTATGCTAACCCTAGAGATGAATGGTTAAGAACTCATCCTGAAGAGAACGCTATATTAGCATTGCTAGGGCAATCTGATGTATTCAGTCTTGATGCTTTATCTAGGGTTAGCTCGTTGGCTAGTTCTCTCAATGTGCCACATAGTGCTTTGGTTATGGAAGAGCTAGACGATGTTGCGCAACTTCGCTTAAAGAACGATAAATTATTTGACCTGCTCGATGCTTATAGCGGACTCGATGATGAGATAAAAGATGCCGAAGGCTTAACTGCTAGGGATAGGGCAATTCAGGAACTATATGAAGATAACCCCGATTTCAGGAATGACATGAGGCGGATTGAGGCTTTACAGCAAGGGACGGAAGAGAATCCGACTCCCGAAGATATTATGGAGGGGTGGGTAGATAGAGGGATAATCGTTGACGAGTTTGGGGCTAACAGCGCTGAGGCTAAACTTTGGCTCCTAGACAACAAAGAGGTTCACCAGTGGGCATTAGACCGCGCTTTACTTACCGATGATGGCTCGGACTGGAATGAGCCTGTTCTGAGGCTTCTAGTGCAGTACAGAGATGATTTTGACAAGTATGAGGCTTATGGAGACATAAGCTCTGACAGCTATATTTCAAGCGATGAGCAAAGAGCAGAAGCACGGCGCCGATTATTATTCGATGAACAAGGAATGACTAGCTTTGGCAGGGCATACTACACAAGAGAAGCCTCAAGCCAGGGTTATTCTGAAAGCAACTGGAACGCCTTTGTAGAATACTCGGCATTACCACAGTGGGGAAGCTGGCGAGAAAGATTCCTTTTAGATAACCCCAACTTCTACCATGAATACACGAACCCCGAGATTGGTAATCACCCGCTTATTGATAAATCGAAGGTGAAACCAGTTAATAGGGATAAGATTTACCAGCAGTTTTACGATGAGTTTCAGTCATGGGATGAGACAGGCGGCATGGCCACCAAAGCTATTGAGAATATGAGGGCGGGACTTGACGACATAGAAAAGGGCGGCATGACTTTTAAGGAAGCTCGATATAGCGTGCAAGCCTATGACAATGGTTTGCCCGAAGATTTGGTGGATGATTATGTTGGCTACTATGAGATAGAAAAGAAAGCGGGCGTGGACTATTCTGCTGGCTGGTATGAAGATGACTGGTTCTTAATCGAGCACATGGATTTCTACCGCAAGATGCGTGAACTTAACCTATGGACAGAGGACAGAGACTTCAGCAAAGTGCCTACTAAACAGGTTTACAAGCTATATAAGGACTACTTAGGCTTGCCAACGGGAGGTCCTAGAATAACTTTTAGAATCCAGCATCCCGAATTAGATGCATGGCTAGTTTGGGCCAAACAGTATAGTTTTGCTAGTGATGCAACTAGGGATATATACTCTAAACACCCAGAGGAGTTTCTGGCATATTGGCCTAGATAGGTGTAATTCAGGAGGGTTTATGAAAGGCATACCTAAAAGAGATGGCTCTGGCAGAGGAGTCAGGGCGAATAAAAACAGAGGTGGATGCAATAAACCGAGGGCTGTAGGGAAAGGAAGTAACCGAAGGTGAATGAAGATTTTGCTTTATTCCAAAGTGAATTTAAGAAGTGGCAGAAGCTATTTGGGCTAACTGGTTGGAAGGTTTACTTCAAATATGAGCCATTGGAGGAGCATTTCGCTGAGATCAACGCTAACCTGGGCAATATGGTAGCCACAGTAAGTCTCAATAGCAAGCTCCCTAAGAAAGATAAGGTGTTCAAGGATATTAAACAGAGTGCCAAACATGAGGCGATACATCTACTTCTATCCCGATTGGAAAAAAATGCACGGTATCGGTTTGTATCTGAGGGCGAGATATATGAGACTACCGAGGAATTAGTGATTAGGTTAGAAAACTTAATCCCATAAATTAGGGTCGTTGGGAAAGCCACCGCCTTAAAGGGTGGCACTAGCCTCAGAAAATCTTTTACATTCTGAGGCATTTTTATTAGGAGGTAAAAATGGACGAAACCAAACAAGCTAAGCAGGATTCCCTCCAGGAACTTGGAAAGGCTCCAACTGGCGAAGTTGGGACTACTCCAAAGGAAACCGCCAAGACTTACACAGAGGACGAGGTTCAAAAGGCAATCGAGAAAGCCACGCACGATGCTCTCATTAAGGCTGGTAGGGATGCCAAAAGCCTAGCCGATAAGGAAGCTAGTCTAAAAACTCAGCAACAGGAGATTGATGACACTAAATCTGAAATCTCCAAGATACAAGAGCAGATAGACGAGGCGGAACTAGAGGCAGCCAGAGGCGATCCTGACAAACTCAGGGAAATTCAGGCTAAGAAGTCCTACAAGACTTTACTGGCTGGCCTTGAGGACAAAAAGAAGGAACTCAAAAATGAACGAGAGGCATTGGAGCGAGACAAGGCTGAACACGCATCGGAGATTGAGGCTGCCCAGGAAGCCACGCTCGAAATGAAAATCTTTGAGCTGGCAGTTGAGCATGAACTTAACCCCCAAGACATCAGGGACTCTATGACCGAGCTTAAACTAACGACTGTTGACCAGGCAGTGGTCATAGCGAAGCGACTGAGTGGGAAGCCTAAAGAACCCACCAAAGAGCCTAGGAAAACTGATTCTCTGTTAACTTCTGGTGCTAAGGGATCCTTAGAAGGAAAACCAGCGAGACAAATATACGCTGATTATTTCCGAGACCTTCACAAAAAATAAAGCACAGGAGGAACTAAATGATTACCGGATATTTTGCCAGCACTACCGAAATGGTGAAGCTGGTGCAGTCCAAGTTACTACCCGGCATCGTCCAGGAGATATACGAGGTTGGGCAACTTATACCCATGCTCCCGATTACTACTATTGACTCCTACACCCTGAAGTGGAACCGTGAGGCAACGCTCCCTGGTGTCTCCGCTAAGAGCAAGGGTGAGCAATATGGCTGGAAGGAAGTCGCTACTTATGGACAGGCGGAATTGGCACTGAAGGAATTTGGCGACCAGTGGGCATTAGTCGCAGCGGCTCAGGAAACATACAAGGACCCCAACGACTACCGGGCAGCCATACAGTCCCAGATCATAAAAGGGGCTCTCAGGACTATCGAGGACAAGCTCATTTACGGTGATGCCACCACTTACCCGAAGGAGTTTGATGGCCTGGACAAGCTGTGTCCGGCTGTTAGCGGACACACATTCGCTACTGCTCAGGATTGCGACCAAGGCGGTGGCACCGTAGGTCTTAGCATCGTCAACTTGCTGGGGCTTATCCATGCCTGCAAACCACGTCCTGACTTTTTACTGATGCCTCAAGAGATAGTTGACCAACTATTCATTTACAGTATGGGCAAGGCCGGAGCTATTATAATGGCTCGCACTCCTAGTGAGTTTGGAACACTGATTCCAAGCGTCAATGGTGTCCCCATTGTCCCATCGGACTACCTGGCAGATGAGAATGACAACACCGGTGGGAAGCTGGGTTCTGGAGGACTAGTAAGCATCTACGCTATCAGAAAAGGCTCAATCGAGGATGGCGGAGTCAGCCTTGCCGTTGGTGGTAAAACCGGTGGACAAGACTTCTTTGAGGTTGACCACTTTGAGAAGCTGGAGAACTACAACGCTGAGGGTATTCGAGCATACTGCTACACAGCCTTAGCGAAGGGTAGCCCCAAGTCTATATCCCGAGTTCACAGCATTAAGAAGACTACGGCCATAGATGCAACAAGTTAAGGCTTTCAAGGGAATGTGCCTAAACAAATCCTAATCTAAACAGGAGGTAAACTCATGACTTTATATGCTAGTGGAATGCAATCTCATGTCCGCAAAGGCACCATAAAGATTTCCAAGAGTAACTTCAACGCCAATGCCCTATTAGGTGGTGTGGAGAACCCCGAAGATGAGGACATTCTAATTGATAGGGTAGTAGCCGACATTAAAACGGCAGCAGAGGCAGCGTGTAACCTTGAGGTTGGCCTGGGGGATAACGCTATTGATAACAGCCTGAATGCCACGATAATGTTTCTCGAGACTAATGCCATGAACATTGGTATTGCGACTGGACCGGCGGCAGCGATTAACGCCAACTGCAAAGTGGCAGCTCAAAACGCCAATCATAATGCCACTAACTCCTGGATTTTGATTGGTTCAAGTGTCATAGCAAACGCCGATGACCTTGTGGCCGATGTCTATGTGGACTACATAATTCCGTAACCGGAAAAAGGAGGCTGCTATGTTAGATTTCATACTTTATACTTGCTCTTATGGGCTGGTTACAGACCATACAGTAGTATCTGTTGAGAGACTACACAATACAAACTACAGGTTTGAGTGGTGGTTTCAGACAGGGGATGCTTTGATAAGCAGGAGTCGAAGCGTAGCAGCCTACCAGTTCTTGAAGAAAAACCGAGCACCTTATCTGATATTCCTAGACGGAGACATTATATTCACACCCGGAGACATCGAGAAGTTACTGGATGGTCTGAGTGGCGGACTAGATGTAGTGGGTGGGCTATACCCGGTAAGAGGAGGCACCTTCCTAGCTCAAAGAGGATGGAACGGGCATTTTCACATATCAGGTAACTTAGAGGAAGTGCAGTTCGTCTCAACGGGATTTCTAGGGATTAGCCGTAACATCTTAGAAAAGATTACTCAGGATATGCCAGTTCTCAACGAGGGGAGCTGGTCGGAGTGTTATCCCATATTTGAGGTTGGTAGGTATGAAAATATCTACATCTCAGAGGATTGGGACTTCTGTAACAAGGCCAGACAGGCGGGATCGAAGGTTTATGCACATACCGGGATTCAGCTTCAACACCTGAAGGAAAAGGTTTACACCACTCAGGAAGCGATAGAGAAAATGACTTGGAAGCCAGAGAGTCCCGATTTATGGAATGACTTAGCTGAATATCTGGGGAAGGAGCCGAAGGAACTTGTTCCTCAAGCCGTAGCAACAAAGCAACTAGGCGATAGATGGAAGGAGTGGCAAGGAACGTCTGAGGACTTCTACAAAGACCCAGAGATAGGCCAGCTTTATCTCTATGACTTAGTAGGGTTCAACTCCGCAAAGTTCTACAAAGAGCAACGCATGGCTGGCATCAAGAACGCCGAGCATCTGAATATCCTTGATGTGGGCTGTGGCATAGGGACGGCGCTAATCGAACTCTCCTGGAAGAACAAAAACCTAGTCGGTTATGACATAAGCGAGACAGCGCTGGACTTCGCCCGGTTTAGAGCCACTAAAACAGGGGCAAGGAACGTGAGCTTTACCAGCGAATTTCCTCAAGACCTGAGCAAGTTTGACCTTGTTATCGCAATAGACACGCTAGAGCATATCGAGGACTTGCGTAGCTTTCTCTTGAAGCTAGGAAGAGGAATGAAGGAAGGTGCAAGACTTTACCATTTTGATTGTTTTTGGGAACACGAAGTAAGCCCAATGCACTTTGACCACAGCAAAAATATAGATGATTGGTTAAAGGAAGCAGGCTTAGTTATTTTTGACAACCATTGGTGTGTCAAAGGAGGTAATTATGCCAACGGCAGTAGATAACTTGACCAAAGAAAGTTCTGATGATGCGGTCCTAGAGGCCGTTCAGAGTTGCATAAAGACTGAGATTGATAACGGCGAAGAGCCAGAACGGGCCTCCGCCATGTGCTACAACATGGCCCGGAAAAAGACCGGCAAGACCGCATTACTTTCCAGAAAGTAGGTGAAGCATGGCTAAAGGAACACCTAAACGAGACGGCTCTGGCAGGGGTGTCAGGGCAAACAGGGGGAGAGGGGGGTGCAAGACAACTCGCAGTACAGGGCGAGGCAGCAATAGAAGGTAGGTGAGCTATGAAGAATTTATCGGGTATCAGGGCGACTGCGAGACAATTTCTCCGCGACGAGTTTTCATCTAGCAATGATTATGAGTTCGCTGATGATGAACTGGATTTACATATTAACAAAGTCCTTGTAGAAATCTCTAACGTCAGTCCTTATGAAGTCAAGGAAACAATAGAAAGTGATGGCACAAGGGAGATAGACCTTAGCGAAATCACGGGCTTAATTGGGGACAAGGTTGTAAAGGTCGAATATCCCACAGGGAATTATCCGCCTAGCGAGTTGGAATTCAGTATTTTTGGGGATTCTCTAACACTTGAAAGCGAGCCGACTTCTGGGGAGGACATTTGTTTATATTGTCTTAAGGTTCACGAACTAACAGAATCTTCATCTACATTGAAACAAGGTGAAGAGGAAGTCTTAGTTGATGGTACTGTCGCTTTAGCTGCTCGTTCATGGCTAAACAGGATGCGGGCTCAGATAGTGCCAGCCAGTGCAAAGTGGTATCACGACTGGGCAAGTGAACACTACGCAATTTATCAGAAAGGACTCGATTCAATCACTCCAGCGAAAGGCTGGAAATACTAAAAAGGAGGAAACTATGAAAGAGATAAAGGTCAATCTACCGTCAAACCTGCGGTCAGGAGGGAAGTTCAAGGGTGTCTTTGAGGTAGAAGTCAGAGACAAGCAAGGCAACCTGCTATCAAGCAGCAGGGCTGAGAACATCGTTACTGATGAAGGCTTGAACGCATTTCTCAATATCATGCTCCACGCTGCCACGCAGATTACGACCTGGTATTGCGTAATGTTTGAGGATAACTTCACCCCTGATGGGGATGAGACATACGCAGTGCCAGGATACACTGAGTTCGCAGCCTATGATGAAGCTACCCGTCCTGAGTATGAGGAGGCTGAGTCAACCGAGGAGTCTATAACTAACTCAGCGAACAAGGCAGTCTTTACAGCCAATGCCACCAAGACACTCTACGGAGCAGCCCTAGTGGGTGGTGGGTCTGACCCCACTGTTAAGTCTAACACCGCGGGCGGTGGCACTCTGCTCTGTGCTGGTAAGTTTGCTGCATCTCAGCCTGTGGTTGATGACAACGTGGTCAATCTCACTTATACCGTAACAGCAGCCGATGCTGGATAACCATTAGAGGGTCTTGCAGTGGTAGGTGAGTCTCTTGACTCCCTACCGTGCTATATGGAGGCGAATATGGCATTTCTAAAAGTAGCGAATCGGCAGGAATAAAAAGGAGGAACTATGGCAGCAATAGGAGATGTATTTTCAGCTTGTGGGGAACAGATAGCAAATGACGCTTACCAGACTATCCAGCCAGCAGCCAGCCATGAGGCAGCAATTCATAACATCTACTTTGAGGACGACATTGAGATTGAGTGGTATGACGGCACGTATACGGTAGCCTTCGATGCCGTAACTGGTAAAGGCGTATATCCGTGTTATGGTTCTCATGTAACCAATTCAATCTATATCAGAGTCAAGAATGTTGGTGGGGAAGCCCACTCAATAGGCTTTGATGGAGTCTATACGAAGGTGGCATAAAAATGATTAAAAGTCCTTGGGTTTGGATACATGAGAAGCTAACTACAGGCGTTCATGGTGTAGGCACAGATACCATAAACGAGATTTATGACATACTCTTGAAACGCAGATGGATTCAGATATGGTATGCAAACTTCTTAAAAACAGTAACAGGCACAGGTGCTGTTAACCAAGAAGGTGCCAGCATAAAAGTTAGCACAGGAGCTACGAACGGCTCTACCGCTCTTGGATATTGTGCTGTTGCTGGTGGGGTTCCTCGTATAAATGATGAGCCTTGGTGGGCTTTTGAGATTAACCCCAGAGATATAGCTGATTGCAGGTTTACGGTAGCTTTTACTTGGAAAGCCGACCCATTAAGTGAGAGCAATCGTATAGCTGGTATTGATATTCTTGATGGTGCTCTCCGTGCCATCTCAGGAGATGGGACAACCACCAGCATATTAGACTTGGCAACTTCGTTAGTAGCAACCCGTTATCTTATACAACAGAGACTAACAGCCAGCGGGCTAGAAACTTGGGTAGATGGCGCAGCGAAAACGACCAAAACTACTAATCTTCCACCTGCCGCAGGCACTATAGTCACTTGGGCTATTCGGTCAGAAAATATGGCCGATGTGGACAAGGAAATCTGGGTCTATGCAAATACCGTCGTGATGAAATAATGGTAGGAGAAATTATGCAAAAGACAACCGATGATATGATAAAGGAATTATATCATGAAAGCTATTAAATACTTCTTAGCAGTTCTAATCTTGGTGCTGGCGTTGATATATATGCTGTAATAAACAAGTGCATAGAACGTAATGCCCAGCTCAGGCTGAATAGGAGAACCAATGCCCTATAGAATCCTGAAGGAAGATGGTGAATGAGACTTACAGAACACGGCAAAGCTAAGGTAAATGGGATTGATGAGTATGGCAGGACTATCGTTGGACGCATTACCGAGTTCGGTAGAATAGTTGGCATAGTAGCCCCCACAGCAGAATACCTCGCAGCCTCTAATATAGGTCAAACTGTAGCCCGAACCAATGGGAAGATTTCAGAAGATGGCGGAGAGTCCTGTGAGGCTAGGTTCAGGTGGAGGAAGAAGGATTATCAAACCTTTTTCCCGATAGATCCCGTTGAAGTAACACCAGGGACTATCAACGAATGGACTGATGTAGATATCAGTGGTTATGTTCCCGTTGGAGCTACTGGTGCATTATTGCACTTGGTAAACAATCGGGTTAGTAGTGATGATATAGGATTGCGTAAGAAAGGTTCAGAGGACAATAGGTATCAGGAATTAAGGCACAATGCTCATTGTTGGGCAGCCATTGGCATAGATAACAATAGAATTTTTGAAGCCTATATTGAGACTACATCTGAAGATTTCCAGATTTGGCTTGTTGGCTATACTACGGCTGGAGTTACATTTTTCACCAACGCTTATGACAAGTCTCTTTCAGATACGTTCCAGTGGAAAGATATTGATTGCCACACAGAAGCTCCTAATGCTATAGGCTTAATCTTTGAGGTTGTATCATCTGGCACTTACAGTTTTGGATTCAGGAAAAAGGGAAGTTCTGATAATAGGTATGAGGCAAATTTAGGGCATGATGCCTTTACTGTTATTATTGGTTGTGATGATTCTCAAGTTTGTCAAGGGTATATTGGAAGCACTGACCTTGATTTCTACTTGGTTGGCTACATAACGGCTGGAGCTGTTTTTAATACCAATGCTACTGACCTTAGCCTGGAAACTGTGGACAATTGGCTAGATTTGGCATCATTGCCCTCTAATGCTGTTATGGCCTTTATTGAGGTGTTTAATACTCCTCCTAGTGATAATAAATATGGTCTTAGAAAGAATGGTAGCTCAGAGGACATTTATTCAGATGGTATTTTTTACCCTTGGGCCTTTGTTGAGTGTGATAATGACAAAATTATAGAAGGCAAAATAGAGGATACAGGAATTGATTTTTTTCTTGTGGGGTATGCTTTAACATGGACAGAAACAGAGTGGCAAAACACCCTAGAAACTGATGATGAATACTATGAGGATTTAGTCGATTTAGAGCCTGGAACAGAATACGAGTTCCAGACGCAGGCTAAGAATAGTGCTGGCGAGGGCGAGTGGACTGCATCCGCATACTTTACGACCTTAATAGGTCAGCCTACTATGCGACGATGGGGAGGTTCTATCTTGCCTATAGGCGCACAAAGAATAGGAAAAGGATGGTGATATATGAGTTCAAGTGACGCTAGACCGATACCGCATAAGGGAGTAGCTTACCGGGCGACGTTCCCTATCCTAGACGCTGATGGAGATTTAGTGACCGCAGCGGCGGACCTCGACTCCGAAATCAGCAAGGATGGTGGGACATTCGCCGATTGCGATAACGAGGCCACGGAGATAGCTACGTCTAGCGGTATGTATTATCTTGACCTCACGGCGACCGAGATGAATGCCGATACCGTAGCGATTATAGTAAAGACCTCAACGAGCGGAGCTAAGACGACCCCTATAGTCTTTTATCCGGAAGAGACGGGGGATATTAGAGCGAACCCTGACGCTCAGAAAGGATAGGAGGCAAATATGATGAGATGTTGAAACAGAGAGCAACTAAAATCTAAAAAAGGAGGCAACAAAAATGGCAGCAGGAATTTATAAAAATGGAGTAGCAATCATAGTAACCTATCAGGCGGTTAATAAGGCAACGGGCAAGACCGTCACAATGGATGTGTACGACGAGGCGCACGCACTGGACGAAGCTAAGTCCGTTGCGGAGATGACCGAGATAGCCGCCACAGGAAGATACTACGCTACCTTTACGCCAGATGCCGAGGGTGAGTGGATTGTTGTAATGAGGAACACTACCGACGGCAACGGCGATGCAGTCAAGGCTTTTGCCGTAGCCGGTCACGATGTGGACTCTATTGGTGATACCTTGGCCACGGTAGACGGCAAAGTTGATACAGTTGATACTGTCGTAGACGGCATTGTGACTGATGTAGCGGCTGTAGACGGTAAAATTGATACCCTAGATGGTGTCGCAGATGGTATCGTGACTGATGTGGCAGCTGTAGACGGGAAGATTGATACTATAGATGGTGAGATTGAGACCATAGATACCGTCGTAGATGGAATCCAGACTGACCTTAGCAATGGAACTGATGGCCTGGGAGCGATAAAAGACGCTGTTGATGCTATAGCTTCGCCAGCGATGGTAGGGTAACAGAAGGATTCAGAGAGGAGTCTTTAGCTCCTCTCTGGGTCTTGAAGGATAAAAATGGCAGAGCTTTATACTACGGGTATTAATAGGATAATCTACAGAGCTGAGGCATTTGGCACTGGAAAGACGGTTACTGGATATCTATGGAGTCCGACGAATGTTAAGAGTGACCTCCAGACCTTCACTGAGATTGAACTGGGATTATATTATCTTGACTTCAACTTCACTGTTGCTGGGACTTGGACAGGCTTATTCTTCGAGAATGATGTATCTAAGGCCAGTGGAGTATTTAGGGTCAAGGAATTGGCCTTGGAAGCCACGCTAGATGCAGTCAAGGCCAAAACTGACTTGTTACCGTCTGGTATATCCAAGAACGTCGCCCTAAATAACTTTGAGTTCTTAATGGTATTGTCATCTGACCATATCACTCCAGCGACAGGCAAGACGATTACCTCGCAGGTCTCGAAGGATGGTGGGGCATTCGCCAATACCGAGAACTCAGTCAGCGAGGTCGGTTCAGGCGTCTATAAGATAAACATTACACAGGCAGAGATGAACGCTGACGTTCTTGTTTTAAAGTTTTCTGAGGCAACTTGCGATCAAAGAACCATAACCATAATTACTTCGACTTAGAGGAATGAGTAATGATTATAGATTGGCAAGTCTATCCGTGGCACGGTGCACAGAGTTTGACTCTAGGTTGCATATTTAATTGGCTAAGTAGTGGCGAGTTTGGAGGAAGGATACTCTCTATCAAGGTTATTACAGCACAATATAGAAGCATAAGCACTGTTACTGCGCAGAATCGAAATATAGATGTAGTTACCACGCAGAAAAGAAAAATCCGAACCCTTACCACGGGAGGTTAATATGGCTTTAGAAGGAATTGTTCAAGTAATAGTATTTCCCGACAAGGCTACAGTCTGGGTTCTAGCCCTTGTCTATGATGAGAATAAGGCACTTGTTGACCCAACGGCTGCCAAGGTCTCTATCATTAGTCCTGATGATGAGGTCATTGTTGACGAAGAGGCGATGACACAATATGAAAGCACAACTGGGATTTACGAGTATTTTTATCACAAGGGAGAGACTGCTGACCCGATGGCTGAAGGGCAGTGGAGAGGCGAGATTCTTGTCATAGACGGCTCAGGGGCAGATGCAATCATATCGCCCCAGAGCTTTGCGTTTTCAGTAAAATGAGGACTATTTCAGATAGCTTATTAAAGGCACAGCAGACAGGGTTTCTAAACCCACTATGTAAGGTTGTGCTCACAAAGGGGGAAAGCAGCTACACTTATGAAAAAGACAGGATACTGCCCTCTGAGCATGATGAGGAGATGTATTCTCACCGAGCCAAGATTGTCCTACATAACAGAGACCATGCACTCGATGACATAGACTTGAGGGGCTATGATGCCGTTATCTCGTATGGCTTCGCTGACGAATATTCGGCAACTGCTCCTCTCTCAGTGATAGACCAGCAGTTCGACTCCGACCCAAATAATCTGACGTGTATTCTTGAACTTGAAGGTACGCCTAATCTCATGGCGCAAGATGAAGCGAGCGAGAATTACATACCTGAATCGGATGCCGATGAAAAAGTTAAAGATTTGGTAGAGGCTATTGCAGGAGCTACATTAGCGCCGTTCACCCACTGCACGGCCTTTGAGGTAGTCTGGGATGAAGGTTATGATGACTTGGCAGACACCTACGAGCCTGCGGACGACTTCAGAATCTACACTGGCGGGAATCGCCTAGCTGCCATAAGAAAATTACTCGACTATACTTCCAATGTTGCTAGATTCGAGGCTGATGGCAAGATTCATATAATGAAGCCTGTGACGACAGGAACTACTTACGACTCCGAATATGCGCTTGGGAAAGGTTATCATAACTTCTTCAACAAGGCATATCGAAATACCCTTGTGATTCCGAACAGAGTAGTCGTTCAAAGCCGTTCCGATGATGAACCCTTTTACCAGGGCGAAGCACAGACTGACGACTATGATTCTCTACCTGCAAAGGTAAAGAAAACGAAGTTTGTTGAAGCTCGGTTGGAAAGTGATGACCAGGGTGACGACATAGCGGAGGCATTGCTATCAAAGGCTGAAATGGGCTGTTCAAGAGGGCAGGCTGAAGTTCCAATCAATGTTGCTGCCGAAGTTTTTGACTACGATAAGGTAACTGATTCAAGACAGGGAGATGCACGGACAGGAAATGTCGGTTATATCCACCGAAGATTCGGCGGAGATAAGTGGAAAATGACATTCGGTTTTGGTAACTGGTTCGATCTGCTTCATTATCAAGCGATGCTCAATGAACTGGAAACCTATACCGATATTGATAACTATTTCTCGCGGCTGCGGGTGGGAACTTTATATGCCTATCTCGATGACATAAAGGACGGGCCAGAGATTTACATAAGGCAAAGGTCAATGCAGTTGGATGCTACAGGCCTTTATTTGCAAGAGAATATAGTTTATACCATTAGACTGCCCGGAGAGGCACAGCATAAATTAACAAAATCCGATACCGCACCAAGTTCGCCAGAGGAAGGTGATTTTTGGATTGACACTAATTATATACCCAACCCCATAATGATATGGAACGGCTCCTCGTGGGATGAACTAACGGCAGAAGAAATCGCAGAGTATAACAGGGCTACGATTTTCAGGGAAGTAAAGAGCATGTCATTAACAGCCGATGGTTTAGTCCTCTTAGACCAAGTTCAAGTGGGGACTTATGGGCTGGTTCTTGCCACTGCTATTTCAGCAGGTAATATCCTCCTCTCCAAGACAGAGAAAGATGGATTGTGGTATGACGAGACTGGAGTAGCCATAAATGCGACTACAGGAATCGGGTTATACGGCGGAGCTGGGATTAACGCCTTCAGAACCTATCCCACAAAACAGGATTACCTAGATGGCACTAATGTTCTGTGCTACATAGGCACGGATGGAAGGTTATCCATCAATGGCCCTGGAAGTCTGCGGTTTTACCATGATTCCTTCTACGCTGGCTGTCTCGGTGTTAGTAATACCTCTCCTTATGAGTTCAATATCTTGGCTATGGGTGGAAATCCTCTTTATATAGGAACGGAGGGAGACCCAGATGGTGGGGATATTTACCTTAACCCTGGCAGCAACTATGTTTTACCTTATGCTGATAATGACATAAGGCTGGGTAGTCCATCAAAGCAATTCTATGGTGGCTACTTTGCCTCACGGCTTGTAATTCCACATGGGTTAAATAAGTATGATTAGCAATGGCAACAGCTGATATTTATTGTAGTGTAGGAGGTTCAGGCTATTATGCATCATATATACAGCCAACCTATGATGACGCATATTTTAAGGAAACAGGAGTGTGGGTTCAGCAACCCCCTAACCGACCAATTCTTGCTGGACAGGGGTATCGTTATAACACTGATTGGCCACCTCCTCCAGACCATGAGTATAGCATTAATCGTGGTCTTTTCTCTTTGGATGAAGCGTTACCCTCATCTCCTATATACATAACAGAAGCTTACCTATTCTGTCCAGTGGCCCAAATTAGGTCTGATATCAAAACAAGGGCTGCTATCCTCATTGATGGAAATGATATAGATGCTGGTGAAGAGGAGGGATATGGACAACTTCGCTCAAGAAATGGGCCATTAGCTTGGTATCCTATAGAAGTTACATCTGGGTATGAGTATCCCACCGATGTTGAAGTCCCCTTCACAAATGCTGGTAAGCAATTTCTACAGTCCCATGCAGGAGAAGTCGTTGCCTTTGGCTTACGCATGGATGGTGACATTATAGCTGTTGCACCTGGTATACCAGCAGAGCAAGATGAGTATTATTCCTTTATGTTTCATGCTGTTGGTGATGACAAGGCATATTTACACATAGTATACTCAGCAGAAGCTCCACCTCTACTAAGTGTTGCATATATTTGGGTAGAGGGAACTAAGTTTGCTTACCTTGACGAGTTCAGGCACAAACGAACAAAGGAAGGAACTCTTACTGGGCTAACAGGAGAATGTGGTGATATTACAATAGATTCTATCTACCTATATTATCCTGATGAATCAGGGAATGTAAGACGCATAGAGGGAACACTAACAGGTCTTACTGGTAAGACTCCTTACCAAAAGGCAATAAGTTTGACAAGGTGCTGCTACATAGATTCATCTGGTTGCGAAAGATGCTTTCAAGGCGATTTAGCATAGGAGGTACATGGACATCTCAAAGGAACTGACAGAGGCCAAGCGCAAGCGACAAGAGATAGTAAATCAAATTAACGAGTCAGATAGGCAGAAGCAGCAGTTAATACAAGAGGCTCTTCGGCTGGATGGCGAAGTCAGGACATTGGAAAGGCTATCAAAAGACGGCGACAAGCCTCAAGGGAAATAGCCATGCCGGATAACCCCGGGCTGGTTGATAAATACATTGGCCAGCTCCGTCAAATCATGCTCGACATGAGGCATGACGGGATTCCGCACAGGACTATCCATCATGTTTTCAGCGAGCTAACAAAAGACCTGGAAACAATGGCTCGTGCTGCGGAAGGCTTAGAAGGTTCTCCAGAAATCCCCTAATTGGTGCTGAAACCCCTATAATTATGTATGATTGTAAAGACGAAATTCTTTTTGCGTGTTTTGCCACAGGGCGGGCGAAATCATAAACAACTTCATAAGTAATAAAGTTTTACCCATCGAGGAAACTCGGTGGGCCTTTTTTATTTATAGGTTGACAAAATGGGCAAGGAATTCCATACTTTATAAAGAGTGGAAACGATACACAAAATTAGGAAATTAGAACATATAAAACTGGCAGCCGTTTTTGTTGCTCTGAATATGGTGGATGCTGCTCTCACTTGGACATTAGCAGGGAAAGGTGGATATGAGCTAAACCCAATAACAAGAATCGTGTTGGCACAGCAATCAGCATTGGCATATTGGGGATTCAAAGTCGGGAGGACATTACTCTGCACGGCAGCACTTCTTTTTTTGGCAAGCGTTTATCCCCGGCAGATGGGAAAGGTTTTTATTGCCTTAATAATTGTAGCTCTAGGAGTTTGCCTGTTTAACTTGCTGGGTTTATTGGGTGTAGTGTAGAAGGTAATCAAGTAAACTCACTTTCTTATAATGAATTTCTTTTATAGTAGGTATAGCTTCATAGGTCCAATTACCGAGGGACTCAGTTGGACATTCAGCAGTTCTCTGCTCGCTGGCATTCAGGCTTAACTTTATCACTAGGGGATACAAGTCAGAAGCAGGAGTAATTCCAGAAAAAGTAACAGTGAAGTTACCAGCAATAGTGTCCATATTTGTTACATCAACACAAGCTATCTGAACCGCCACTTCGACTAATTCCCGATTACACCCACACGAACCCACTGGTCGGTACACCTCAATAGTGTCTATTCGGGTATAATTACTTGCCTCAAAATTTAGAGGCATAGGATTCGTATAAGCCACTTCCTTCAAGGGAACAAGGCAGACGATAAGTGCTATAACCGCCACAACACCGATGATTATCCCGGTCTTCTTCATTTCAACCTCCCACTATTATTCTAATTCCTTTCCCCGAAATGTCAACTCCCTATGTAAATTTTTCCTTTTGGGATTTTCCCACCAAAGCTGTACGAGTGAGGTTTATGGCTAGCTCATAGCTAATTTAGGGGGTTGACAAAGGCGTAAAGGTGTTTTACAATAAGGCTAACATGGTAACAAAGCGAATACAGCGGCGAGATGAGAATATCAGGCGTTACCGGCGAGAACACAAAACTCCATACCGCAAGATGGCTAAAATATTCAAATTAAGCCATACCCAAATTATGAATATAGTTAAGGCAGAGAACCACGAAGAGCAAAAAGAGAAGGTATCGGTGGAGCAAAAATGACAGTTACGCTAATTGAGGAAAACAGGGCGAGTAAACCTGTAAGCCGAGTTATAGGTACAGTTGATTATTTATTTCCTAATGCTAGAATAGCATCACCTGATACTGTTAACCACACGACAGGAAATGTAGGGGATGAGTACTTGCAGAAGGAAATCTCAAAGATTCTCCTTCTCAAATCGTACGAAAGGGAGCTTCTACTCAAAGACCTTTCTCCTGTTAGTGTTGCCAAATACAAGCAACAGGTTAAATCTTTCTGCGGGTGGCTCGGTCAACGAGAACCATCTGCAGAACTAGCAAAATTATTCTTAGCCGAATTAAAGATATCCGGTTATAGCAATGCAGGCATCCGCTCATATTATGCTGCGATTAAGCCTTTCCTGAAATGGCTTAATATTGAGTTCAAGCTAAAGCTAAAGAAAGAAAAAAGACTTCCACGCTATCACGCTAAAAGCGAGCTTGATCGTTTAATTCAGGCAATTGCTAATCGCAAGGATACCTGGGCTAAGAATAGCGAGCGGGATATTCTCATAGTCAAAGTCTTTGCCTACACTGGCATAAGGCGTTCTGAATTGTTATCTCTTAAAAGTCAGGATATTGCCAAGGGATTTCTGTTTGTTCAACAGGGCAAGGGGCAGAAGGATAGAGTAATCCCGCTAATCAAAAGCCTTCAAAATGATATAGCTGATTATGTTAGCAAGCACAATCTAGTGCCGGCTGATAGGTTATTCCCGATTGGTAAGAACCGACTTGACAGGATGATTAGGGAATCCGCCGCTAAAGCAGGGCTAGCTAACATTACTCCACACCAACTCAGGCATTGTTTTGCCACTTGGTTGATGGAAAGAGGGGCAGAATTGCGAAAAGTCCAGGAATTGCTGGGCCACGAGGATATATCAACAACGGCAATTTATCTTGATGTGATACCAAGACACCTTAAAGAAACAGTCGAACTTTTGGAGGAGGAATAGATGTCTTTATTAAGCAATGAGGAAAAGGAAACCTTAATCAGTTTCGATGAAACTCCAGCCGAGGCAGTGATATTCACATATAACAAGCGCTGGCAAAAGCATCTTGAACAGAAGCTCGGGCTGAAACCTATCTTAAACAATGGCTATGGAGGTAAGGAATATCACATGGCCAAAAGGCGAATCCCTTTGCCGCGAGCCCCTAGAAAATTATCGCCTGAGCAAAGGGAAAAGATGGGCGAAAGGTTACAGAAGGCACGGCATCAGAAATCGCCTAATTTGTCGGGAAAGCATTGATAATCAATGGTATTAAGGGGATTAAAAAGGTTTTGTGTGGGATTACTAGAGAGGATTAAAGAAAGGTTGGGGAAATGAACAAACATCAACAAGGGGAAGCCTTTAAATTAGCTGCCACATGCTTTAAGGCAATGGCTGCCGAATATAAGCCCCCGATTTGTAAGGCATATGCAGGAATGGTTTGTATTCATCCTCGTTATCTGCCTACCTGTAAAGGATGTGTTATCGCAAAAAAGAAAGAAGAGGAAGGAAATGGCAACTGAGAATTGGTGGGTGAAGGAAGCACAGAGCCGTATTGCGATAATGCGGAATATAAAACTGGCG
>Ga0315532_1000427_pt1 | contig 34020 bp, 32 predicted proteins | sample SalMarWE160370MG_FD_203082 | JGI IMG/M metagenome (GOLD analysis project Ga0315532, IMG submission 203082) | Salt marsh sediment microbial communities from the Plum Island Ecosystem LTER, Massachusetts, United States - Salt Marsh Sediment WE1603-70 ...
CATATGATAACCGTAGAATATTTCCCATAATCCATCATAGACCATGAGGTCTATAAGCTCTCCCCTGGCTCCAACATCCATGCGATAGCCCCAGCGGGCTTTAGGGAGAACATAGGGGGTGTGGCTCATGCATTCCATTCCTCCAGCGACTACAACATTGGCATCGCCCAGCACTATGGCTTCTGCTCCCAAAGTAATAGCTTTTAAACCTGAGGCACAGACCTTATTCACCGTAAATGCGGGGGTTTCTTTAGGAATGCCGGCGTGGATACAGGCTTGGCGGGCTGTGTTTTGCCCTTGCCCTCCTTGAAGAACATTTCCCATAACTACTTCGTCAACCTGAACAGGACGCAAAGAAGAGTCGTAATCATAGTGCTTTTTCTCCAGCTCTATTATTCCATCAGGCTTGAGTGCGTCAGGGCCACAACTGAGTAATTCTTCACCGGACTTTGGCCTTAATCCTGCTCGCTTAAGCGCTTCTTTGATTATCGTGGCACCTAGCTCGATAACAGGTATATCTTTTAAAGCACCACCGAAGGCGCCAATTGCTGTCCTGGCACCACTGACGGCAACTACTTCTTTTTGCATGCTCTAATCTCCTTCTACCAGAATTTTCTCTCAGGTAGTGCAATCCAGATATCTGAGCGAAGCCAAATCGCAGTCTAGCGCTCTAATGCAGGACTATGAAGGTCTGAATGCCAAAAAGGTGATCAAGTTTTCTCCTTCGCCGCGATGTAAGAACTCTACCTGAAGAGGTGTGCCAATTTTTATGGTTTCAGGTTTGCTCTCATCCACTCCCTCGATGCGAGCAACAACTCTCACCCCCTCCTCCAATTCCACGACCCCAGACACATAAGGATGTTTCCTATCGTAACCTTCCTTTGTCATGAATGGAGGACCTATAGCTATGCAGGTGAAGGCAGCAAGCTTGCCCTTTCCCTTCATCTCAATCCATTCCATTTCAATACCATAGCACTTAATGCAAATAGTGCGAGGAGGTACGAAAAGGGCACCACAGTTCTGGCACCTCGACCCCATCAGTTTTTCCTCGCTGAGAAATCGTTCATAGGAAATATCATTGAAGGGCCTTCCTTCCATTTGCTTTGTCTCCCTTTTTATCTTCTTTCCAGAATGGTAAGCGTGCAGGTACCTCCTGTCCCCCCCAAGTTATGGGCCGCCCCGATTCGCAAATCCTTAATGGGAACCTGCCTTTCTCCAGCTTCACCTCTCAACTGTTTCCAAATTTCAACCAGTTGCCCTGTGCCTGTGGCCCCTACGGGATGCCCTTTGCATTTAAGACCCCCCGAGGTATTGATTGGCTTTGGGCCATCCAATCTTGTCAGGCCGTCCTCTATCGCTTTGTATCCTTCACCTGGCCGGAAAAATCCCAGGTCCTCGAGGTGAATGATTTCAGCTATGGAGAAGCAATCATGCACCTCGGCAATTTGAATATCTTCGGGCTTGAGTTCCGCTAGCCCGTAAGCTTCTTGTGCGGCATATCTCGTGGCTTCAAAGTAGGTAAGGTCTTCTTTGGCATGCAAGCCTTTGCCACTTCCCTGCCCTATACCGACTACATATAGCGGGTTATCGGTGAAGTCTTTGACTATTTCCTCTGCTACTAACAAAACACAGCTTGCTCCGTCGCTTATGGGGCAACAATCATAGAGATGCATGGGCCAGGCAACCATGGGATTAGCCCTGGGGTCACAGAGAAATTCCTTTTCGTCTCTCCATGCAGGTATAGAATCTCCTTTATTTTTAGCCTTTTCAATCCTTTGATTCATAATGTCCCGGATGGAGACATTAAATTGTGCCTTAGGATTGAGGCGACCATTATTATGGCTTTTTATGGTGACATTCATTAGATGCTGTCGGTTCGCTCCATATTTGGCAAAATAAGCAGTAGCCATGGCACCAAAAACACCTGGGAAGGTAAATCCCACTCTCACCTCGTAAGGAATGGCTGCCATTGCCAGGCCTTGTGTGACTTCCTCTGTGTTACGTTTCGACATTTCCTCGACCCCACCAACCAGAACCACATCATAAAATCCTGAGGCTATGGCAAAAACCCCCTCTCTAAAAGCCAGTGCGCTTGCAGCACAGGCACCCTCTGTGCGCGTTGCTGGTTTTGGTGTGAGACCGATCAAATCAGAAATTATGGGTCCCCAATGTCCTTGGTGGACAAAAAAATCGTTTGTGAAATTACCCAGATAAAGGGCATCAATATCTTTAGGGTCCATCCCTTTATCTACTGTGGAAAGCATTTCATTGAAAGCTTCAGCAAATAAGTACTTTGAGTCTTTGTCTATAAACATGCCGAATTTCGACATCCCTGCGCCCACCATGGCCACACCCCTTCCCAATTTTCTTCGCCCTCGCATTTTACCTCCTGAGTAGGAATTTATTTACAATTTTCCTACTATATCAAATTCCTGGGTTGTATTAAAGGATTATCCTGGGTCGGCACTTATTACAGAAATGTGCCTCCTTCAAGTCAGTGTCGGCCAGACTATTGGAAAAATGCATGACACATTTGTTATCGGGGCAGTGTCCTAACCCGAATGTATGCCCGAGTTCATGAACTATCTCCTTCGTGGCTCTTCCCAGAAATAAAGCTTCGTCTGGAGCCAGGCCGTAATATTCTTGCCTTAGTCGATACAGGGATACGATTGCTGTTCCCGAGACTGTATCGGCTTCACCAAATACGAAGTTAAGCCTGGGAACATAAAGGTCAACATCAGCTATGCCTACAACCCTTTCCTCTCGTTCCGACTTTTTAAGAGAGGCCAGCAATTTTGAGGAAAGGTATTGCTCCCTCTCCGGATTATAAGCCTGGGCTAAATCGCTAAAACCCGCTTTTATTTCTACCGGACAATGGAAAATACCGCCAACCTTATCCTTGAGCTCCTCCATTATTTCGTCAGCTATATTTCCTAACGGTTCAAGCGTGATCTTCACTTAATTCTTTGCTTGCGCTCTTCTCCTAAATAATATCCTAAGATTGTACCACAGGCTGGGCGAGGCATGGTGCTTAAGTAGTATAATTGCTGGATATCGAGGCAGGGAATTGAATTACAGCCAAACAGAAGAGTATCTCAACAGTTTTGTTAATTATGAGCAGATTCCGGGCATATCTTATGCCCAGCCCGGTTATAGCTTAAGGCATGTAGAAGAGCTGCTAAAGCGTATGGGCAACCCTCAGCTAGCAGCCAGGACGGTTCACATCGCCGGCACCAAGGGCAAAGGCAGTGTGGCGGTTATGATTGCACAGGTCTTGAGCGATTCAGGTTATAAGACAGGGCTATATACTTCCCCCCACCTTCATATTCTAAGAGAGCGTATTAGCATAGATGGAAATTTGATTTCTGAGGCAGAATTTGCTGCTGCCATGGCGGAGGTCAAGCCCTTTATTGAATCAATGAAGGATGATTCTACCTTCAGACAACTGACTTATTTTGAGGTATTGACCGCACTTACATTTGCTTATTTCAGGAAAAAGCGTGTGGACTTCCAGGTACTGGAAGTAGGTCTGGGTGGCAGGCTTGACGCCACTAATGTGGCCAGACCTATAGTTTGTATTATTACACCTGTCAGCCTGGACCATACTCAAATTCTGGGAAATAGCCTGGAGGAAATTGCTCGGGAAAAAGCAGGAATTATCAAGCCTGGCTGCTGGGTGGTGCTTTCTCCTCAGCCAGAAGAGGCGGCTTCGGTAATAACTGATATTTGTCGCGACAAGCAAGCGAAGGTAGTCCAGGTAGACAAGGATATCACCTGGCATAAGACAGGTGGTGACCTCAATCATCAATCGCTGGTTATCGAGGGTAGAACAAGTAAATACCATGTTGATATTCCTCTTTTAGGCGACTTCCAGCTTGAGAATGCGGCCGTCGCTGTAGCTGCTTTAGAAATCCTGGCTTCCACTGGCTTTACCATCTCAGCCGCCGATATTGCTCAAGGGCTTGCCCGAGTTAAATGGCCGGGGAGATTCCAAATTTTGCAACAACACCCTACAGTACTGGTTGATGGAGCTCATAATGTAACGTCGATGAGAAGATTGGTGAGTAATATCAAATCACACTTCAGTTACAAGCGTATTTTTCTTGTTTTCGGGACATCCTGTGACAAGGACATACCAGGGATAATAAATGAGTTAGTTGCTCTCTCCCTGCATGTTATAGTCACACAGACGGAACATTCCCGCGCTGCCCCCCTTTCAACCCTCATTACCGAGTTCAGCATGCGAGGCATTGAACCTGAAACCGGCGAAACTGTAACCGAAGCTATATCCCGGGCTTTATCTCTGGCAGACAGGGAAGATATTATCTGCGTTGCTGGCTCTCTGTTTGTCGTGGCGGAGGCGTTAGATTATTTCTCGAGAGGCTGAGTTTCCGTAGGAGAGGCAAGGGCATCCTTGGGTAACATATTGCCTAGAATTTGCTGGAGTGCCATGATATGGCTACATGTCTCCCATTGAGAAAAGAAATGGCAGGTACAATGCCATTTACCATTGGCATAGCTTAGCTTATGGTCATCGTTTTGACCATGGAAGACAGCGGTTAAACCTGAGAAAGTGACACGACTTGGTTCTTGAGCATACCTTTTAGCTTTTTCAATCTTCCCGATAAGGCTGGACCGCATATTAATTTCCTGCTCTAAGTTTACAACAGGGCGCAGAAAAAGTCCAGCATCCGTCACCGGATGCAATTATGCTATCATAGTAACTAGTTTAGGGACGCTGTAATGGTATTTCAGCCGCAACTCAAGATTCTTATCCGCCGAGACGAAATAGCTAAAGCTATAAAAAGGCTGACTCGTGAAATCAATGGGGATTATCAGGATAAGCAGCCTTTGCTCATTGGCGTTCTTAAAGGGTCCTTTATGTTTATGGCTGACCTTATTCGCCAGCTTGATTTACCACTGGAGCTCGATTTTATCAGGCTTTCCAGCTATGGCGCTGACAGGGCGAGTTCGGGTGAAGTGAAAGTAGTTCAAGAGGTCAAGACTCCATTAAAAGGCAGGGACGTCCTGGTAATTGAGGATATCGTGGATACTGGGATTACCATCTCTTTTTTGCTAGATTACTTAAGGAAGAAACAACCCGCTTCGCTGAAGGTCTGTACTTTAACAGATAAGCCATCTCGTCGCAGGGTTCCGGTACCCATTGATTATCGTGGCTTCACCGTGCCCAATAAATTTATTGTGGGATATGGACTGGACCTCGATCAAAAGTTCCGTAATTTGCCTGATATTTATACTCTTGAGGATTAAGAAATGAATTTGAAGGAGCTTATTTTTGCGGCCAGGGGGGAAATACCGGCTGATTTGCTCCTGAAAAATGCCCGTATAGTAAATACTTTTATTGGAGAAATAGAGCAAGCCGACGTGGCTGTATATGGCGATAGGATTGCTGGAGTAGGGGATTATGTTGAAGCGAAAGAAATCATCGATTTGCAGGGCAAGTTTCTAGCTCCCGGGCTGATTAACGGACATACACATATAGAAAGCTCTATGCTTCACCCGGCGAGATATGCTCAGGCCGTGGTCCCCAGAGGTACTCTGACTGTGGTCACTGACTTACATGAAATCGCCAACGTTTGTGGATCTGAAGGAATTAAGTTCGTCACGGATTTGGCGCGAAAGCTCCCACTGGATATGCTATTCATGGCCCCATCATGCGTGCCAGCAACTCATCTGGAGACATCGGGCGCCCAAATCAGCTCTAAGGAAGTAAAGAAAATTCTAGCTCACCCTAGGATAATCGGCTTAGGAGAGATAATGAACTTCCCAGGCGTAATCAGCGGAAATGAAGAGGTTTTGAAGAAAATCAGTGCCTCCAAGGGCAGGGTTATCGATGGACACGCTCCGGGACTAACTGGTAAGGAACTAAATGCCTACTTATCCGCCGGCATTCTTTCCGACCACGAATCCACTACTCTGGAAGAAGGAAGGGAGAAGTTGCGCCGGGGTATGTACCTCATGATTCGGGAGGGCTCTTCAGAGAAGAACCTGAACGCCCTTCTGCCTCTGGTTACCGATAATACTTATAAAAGATGCTTCTTTGTGGTGGATGACCGTAATTGCTCCGATTTACTTTGGGAAGGCGATATTGACGCTGTGGTACGAAAGGCTATTGACAGAGGTCTGGACCCAATTCGTGCAATTCAGTTGGCAACGATTAACGCTGCCGAGTATTTCAGACTTTACGATAAGGGAGGCATTGGCCCGGGTTATATAGCCAATCTTATAACCATTACCGACCTGGCTAAATTAGAGATAGACATGGTGTTTTACCAGGGCAAGCTGGTGGCAAGGGAAGGCAAGCCCTTGTTCCCATTGCCCCCTGTTACTCTGGAACTAAGAGACACGGTACGCATTAAGCCCACTATGGGAAAATCGCTGAGAATAGCCGCTGCCGATGAAACCTATCCAGTCATCGAAATCATCCCCGGACAGATAGTCACCAAGAAGGTGGTGGAAAAGATAGAAGTTGTGAATGGGGCAGTTATGCCTGACGTGGAAAGAGACATTCTGAAGCTGGTGGTGGTAGAAAGACACAGGGCTAGCGGCAATATCGGAGTAGGATTAGTCAAGGGATTCGGCTTAAAGAAAGGGGCATTAGCCTCATCAGTGGCTCACGACTCCCATAACATAATAGCGGTGGGTACCAATGACTTCGACATCCTCAAGGCGATTGAGGAAATAAATAGATTGCAAGGTGGGCTGGTCGTTTGCGCCAACCTGGAAATTCTCGCTTCTTTGCCCCTGCCCATCGCCGGCCTGCTTTCCCCTGAGCCGCTGGACGTAGTCGTATCCCAGCACGAAATAGTAGAGAGGACTGCCGCCGGCTTGGGCAACTTGCCTCCAGCCCCATTTGCTATCCTATCCTTCTTAGCTCTGCCCGTGATTCCCGAACTCAGGCTGACCGACTTAGGCCTGGTGGACGTCAACGAGTTTAAGTTGATTAAATAGAATTAACTCCGTATTCTCAACGACAACATCAGTGGTGGCTGAAAGCTATCCCCTCGATTGAATGGTTACCCAACTATTGACCTTATACCCATTCAAACTTCTCAATTGTAATCCCACTTCGAACGTCACCAGTATTGGGCACACCCTCCGGTTCAATTAGGAGAGCTTTGTATCCATTCTCGGAAGAAGGCTTATGCTCGACTCCTTTCGGGATAATGATCATCTCCCCGGCGAGTACTTCCACCTTGCGATCGCGGAAGTTCATAACAAGTGTGCCCTCCATGACGATGAATGTTTCGTCTGTTTCAGGATGACTATGCCAGATGAAGTTACCTTTGAATTTTACGATTTTGAAGTCGTAGTTGTTCATCTTAGCGACTAAACGCACTGCGTAGTCACCGGCTGGCAACTTTCCAAATTTCTCCGAAAGGTTGATTTTATCCACAATCATTCTTCATCCTCCTTGCATAACGGGCGGTGGTTCAACCGCCTGTGGGCTCCGGCCTAGGAGCTCGGATGGGGTTGATGTTAGTATTCTCAGGCATCCTCGGAGTGATCATCGGCTTGACCGGATACGTCTTGCCGACGGTCCGCCGAATTGCTTAGCTCCAACTCTAGCAATCGTCTCTTGACCGACAATCCACCACCATATCCAACAAGCCCTCCATCGCTGCCGATTATTCGATGGCAAGGGACGATTATGCTGATGGGGTTTGCCGCATTGGCATTGCCCACAGCTCGAACAGCCTTTTCATTGCCTACATCTTTTGCTAGCTGTAGATATGTTGACGTAGCTCCGTATGGCACCTTCATGAGCTCATTCCAGACGCTCTTTTGGAAGTCAGTCCCCATCATCAGCACAGGAATGTCAAACTCTCTCCTACGTCCCTGAAGATATTCATCAAGTTGCGTTCTAGTTTTCTCCAGAATTTCATCATCGCGTTTGACAAACTCGGCATTCAATGCCTTCTTGATCCTATCATCAACGGTTCTTGTCATTTCTCTGCTTCTGAAACCAAGCAAACACAGTTTGTCACGAAAAGAACCCAGTACGACTTCCCCAATCTCAGTTTTGCGAAGTTGAATGTTAATTTGGTTCATTTTTTCCTCTCTCTTTCCCTACTCATAACGGCGAGCATAACGACCCTGCGACGAGCAAAAGAAAGATGTTCTTCATTTCAGGGACACCATGCTTAGTTCCAAAGATTATGTCGCCTCCTCAACTACATAAAGAGATACGTATGATGTCCTTCTAGTTGTATCAATGCAGGTGCTTGTTCGAAGTGTCATATGGTTACCACACCTTCCAAATAGAGTACTACCTTACCAGAAATCTTTAATCGATCTCCTGCATCCACGCAGAACAATTCGCCGCCGCGCTTCGATATCTGAAACGCATGTAGATTCTTCTTGTGGAGTTCGTTCGACCAGTATGGAACCAGAACACAATGCGCAGACCCTGTCACCGGGTCCTCCGGTACCCCAAGCCGGGGTGCGAAGAATCTTGAGACGAAGTCGCTCCGACTTCCCTCGGATGTCACGATGATGCCACGATACTCAAGCCGCTCAAGCGCAGAAAAATCGGGCTGAAGTTCCCGAACGTCCCTCTCGCTCTCCAGTACCACAAGTAAATCTTCGACGGAACCCAGTATTGCGATTGGTGTCACACCAAGTGCTTCCTTTAGGCCAGGCGGCGGAATCTGGCTATGGGCGGGTCTGGAGGGGAAATCCATCTCAAGAAGACCGTTGCGTTTACAAACGATGAGTTGTCCGCTTTTCCGCGTATGGAAACGGATTTCTTCTTCCGGCCAGTCTTGGCAGGAGAAAAGGACAAAAGCGCTCGCCAGTGTTGCGTGCCCGCAGAGCGCAACTTCAGTCGTTGGAGTGAACCATCGGAGGTCAAACCCGTCGTCATTGCGAACGAGGAAGGCGGTCTCTGACAAATTATTCTCGGCAGCGATGGACTGAAGCAGGTTGTCGTCGAGCCATGAATCCAGTATGCAAACAGCAGCCGGATTTCCCGAGAAAATTTCGGAGGTAAAGGCATCAACTTGGTAGATGGGTATTTTCATTATCGTGATCTTCCTTCGCCGAATATCTATTTTCTATACTTATTCTATAATGATTTCGGAGACACTATACTTAATTCCAAAGATTATGTCACTCCTCATCTACATCAAGAGACAAGAGATATATATAGTGTCCCATTTGAATTCTAGTTAGCTATAAATCCGTTTTCCTTCAGTATATCTTCGCAGTTTTCAACGACTGCCATCAGCCGCGGTCTTTATGGTGTCGGCTGGAGTGACTTGTTAGATGATTCCTAGTAACAATTTCGACCAATCTGGTCTTTCCTCGCAAATTAGTTTTCTGACGATGCGCTCTGCAATCAGCGTAAAATTCGGAAAAGACTCTCTAACAGCGTTAATTTTTTCTGCATCGTTTTCACATAACACACCACTATGAGCCACTTGGCTTCGATAGTTATAAATATCTCGAAGTTCATGGTATATCAATAGACGTTCATTCTCATCAGCAGCAATTAGCCAGCTTCCACGAAGCCGAAAAGTTAGTGAAAGTTGTTGATTATTTCTATTGTCATCAAGTAATGCCATCTCTAGAGCAATACCTAGATCTAGTATTTTATCTTCAATCTGTTCTCTTCGTTTAGATTGAGAAAGACGTGAAAGCACACGTCTATAGCGTGTCTTTTCCTTGTCAGGCATAGCCAATAATGAAGATAAAACAGTGTTAATTTCGTCTGTATGTTCTATGGTGATTTTAGTTATTTTATGCCCAATTACATCATGTAGAGGAGCCCCTCCTCCTGATCCCCCGAATAGCCCGATAGGCATTTGTGGTAAAGTGTACGCGGTTGAAAAATATGGAATACACGAAGTATTTTCAATTGCGTTCAAAGCGAGGGATGTGTCGTAAAGTAATTTTGAAGATTCCCAAAAACCCTTGTCTCTTTCAAAGGTATATGAAGGATCTTCATCGACTTTGTGAGATCTTGTGATTTTTGTTAAATACGTAATTGCTGATTTGGGCTTTGGTTGTTGATGTCCAGTAGCATCAAAACTATGTTTTAGGTAATACTCTTTCTCACGTGAATCTGGCATTTCCGAGATGGGCGTTATACAAAGACCATTTGTTAACCGGATTGACTCGTCAACTTCAACACCCAATACCCATAAGGTGTTAATGATTTGGAATATCGCTAGAATCTAAGAAGGTATTAAGGCGCTCTTCTGCTACTTCTCGACCGAATTCGTTTATTGCCCATAAAAACCACATAGCAAGAAGTTTAGGTTCAAATCTTGATGCGCTTGAACCTTTGGAAATCATGTGATCTTTTAGATTTATAACCCTAGGATCGGACTCCAATGCACTCAATACCCGTTTTCCAATATCCGCGCTTTCAATCAATCCAGAATATTGTAGATATAAGCGTGTTTGAATATCGTGCGTGAACGAGAATCTCTCTAATTCGGGTTTTGGAATATTAAGATGACCTAGTGCCATGTTCTTCATCTAACATTGCCTTTTATATTATTGTATTGATTATTGAAAATCTACTGTGTTTTTGGCAACTTGTCAAAGCAGAATAATTCAAAGGGAAAATCCTTGCCCCACATCTGCTGGAAAATGGCTATTGTATTTTGTTAGAGGGGTGAATACTGTCTTAAAGCCTTTTCTGTAGAGCCGATATAGTGGTGTCCAGAATTAGTGGGTAACATCAATATTTTATACCTATTTTCTATACTTATTCGATAGGCATTGACTGCATGACGAGGCACAGCGAAGTGCAGAATTTTTACTTATCCCGTGTAGCCCACAGTGTCGAAGCGTCGAAAGCCTCGCCTCCAAGTTTGGCTGCTAAGATTTTGTCCAATTCCTCTATAGGCACCCGAATTTGCGCCAGGCTGTCCCTATCCCTAATGGTAACTTGCTTATCTTCCAGAGACTCAAAATCTATGGTAACGCAGAACGGGGTGCCGATTTCGTCCTGACGCCTGTATCTCCGCCCTATGCTTTGTGAATCATCGTAGCCCGTCACGAAATTCGGACACAGTTGTTTGAAAACCTCTTTAGCCAGAGGGGTTAACTTTTCATTCCGGCTTAAGGGCAAAACAGCTACCTTAACAGGAGCCAGAGAACGGTGCAGGTGGAGAACTGCTCTCTTTTCTCCTTCGACTTCCTCTTCATCATAGGCATCAATGAGGAAAGCCAGGACAGAGCGATCGACGCCAGCCGAAGGCTCAATAACGTAGGGAACATACTTCTCGCCAGCCTCAGCATCATAGTAACTTAGCTCTCTGCCGCTGCATTTGGCATGCTGAATAAGGTCAAAATCGCCCCTGTTGGCTATACCCTCCAACTCCGACCAGCCCATAGGAAACAGGTACTCGATGTCATAGCAGTCCCTGGCATAGTGGGCCAGCTCATCTTTGCCGTGCTGGCGCAGGCGAAGATTTTCCTTCCTGATACCCAGTTTGGCATACCAGTCGAACCTCTCTTTGACCCAGTAGTCGAGCCACTTTTCGTCAGTCCCGGGCTTAACGAAGTACTCCAGCTCCATGTGCTCAAACTCCCTGGTCCTGAAGATGAAGTTGCCGGGAGTGATTTCATTACGGAAAGATTTGCCTATCTGGGCAATGCCCAATGGCAACTTTTTTCGAGAAGTAGTGATTACATTATCAAAGTTAACGAATATGCCCTGGGCGGTCTCGGGGCGAAGGTAAACTGTGCTCGCCTCCTCCTCCACGGGACCCATAGAGGTCTTGAACATCAGGTTGAACATGCGGGGCTCGGTTAGCTCACCACCACATTCGGGGCATCTCTCGCCCTCTATCGCGTCAGCACGCCACCTCAGGTGGCAGGATTTACAATCCACAAGGGGGTCTGTGAAGCTATCAATATGCCCACTGGCAGCCCAGACTTCCGGGTGCATCATGATAGATGTGTCCAGACCTACTACATCAGCCCGCTCATGGACCATTGTCTTCCACCAGGCGTCTTTGACATTACGCTTAAGCTCCACCCCCATAGGGCCATAATCCCAACAGCTAGCTAAACCGCCGTATATTTCGCTGCTGGGAAAAATAAGCCCCCTCCGCTTACACAGAGAAACGATTTTATCCATATCCACTTTAGCGGGCATCTTCAGGTCTCCTTTAAGTTCATTAGCTTACCAGCTTTATTTACAGGCGTCAAAGGGGACGACAGGAGCCTGAGAGGTCGGGTGGCAACGAGAAAAGGTTCTGGAGTGAGTGAGTAAACTCCGACAAAATCGGAGTTTACTCATGTTTTGCTTTGGATTTCCTTTTCGCCTTAGCAGTTTCCAGAGCAGCAAAACTCAGGTTATCTTTCTCTAAGCCAATAGCTATGGTGTCTCCTTCTTTGAACTCGCCCTGCAGTATCTTTGTCGATATGGGATTTTCTACATATCTCTGGATAGCCCGGCGTAAGGGGCGGGCTCCATATACAGGGTCATAGCCTTTCTTAGCTAACCAGGCTTTGGCCTCCTCGTTGACTTCAAGCTTAATACTCCGCTCAGCCAATCTCCGCTCTAACTCACGGATAAGCAGGTCAACGATACTCTTCAAGTGCTCCTCAGTTAGTGGGTTAAATATAATGACATCATCTATCCTGTTGAGTAGCTCAGGGCGGAAGGTTCGTTTCAAGGCGCTTTCTATAGCGCTTTTCATTCTTTGCTCGTCGCCTTCCTCTTTGCGGGAAAAACCGATGCCCCCACGCTGATATTCCTCAGTGCCCAGGTTACTGGTCATGATTACCACTGTGTTTTTGAAGTCCACAGTCCGGCCATGCCCATCGGTAAGCCTGCCGTCTTCCAGTAGCTGCAATAGTATGTTGAAGACGTCGGGATGAGCTTTTTCAACCTCGTCGAACAGGATGACCCGATAGGGACGGCGGCGCACTGCCTCAGTCAACTGGCCTCCCTCTTCATATCCCACGTATCCCGGCGGCGACCCGATAAGACGGGATACAGTGTGCTTTTCCATATATTCTGACATGTCCAGTCTTATCATGGTCTCTTCGTCGTCGAAGAGGAACTCGGCTAAAGCGCGAGCCAACTCGGTTTTCCCCACACCGGTAGGACCGAGGAAGACGAAGCTGCCAATGGGGCGTTTGGGGTCCTTGAGCCCGGCTCGGCCTCGCTTGATGGCCTCGGAGACGGCAGCCACTGCCTCTTCCTGGTCCACTATCCTCTGGTGAATCCTTTCCTCCATATGAACCAGTTTATCAGTTTCCGTTTCCATCATCCGCGAAACGGGTATGCCCGTCCACTGAGCAACCAGTCCGGCGATATCCTCGTCATCTACCACACTGTCAATTTTCTTCTCTTTCTGCCATTGCAGTTTGGCCTTATCGTACTCTTGCTCCAAGTGCAACCTTTCCGCTTTCAATTCGGCAGCTTTCTGGTAGTCCCCTCGTTGCGAAGCCGCCTCCTCCTCATCAATCAGGTGCTTCATCTTCTGGTCCAGTGTTTTAACTTCCTGGGGAGCGCTTTCCATATCGATGCGCAGCTTGCTGGCTGCTTCATCAATCAAGTCAATTGCCTTATCAGGCAAGAATCTTTCCGATATATATCTCTGGCTTAGCTTGGCAGCAGCCACCAGCGCGGAATCCTCGATCTTTATCTTGTGATGTGCTTCATATCTGGGACGAAGTCCCCGGAGCATCTCTATTGTGGCTTCCACGCTGGGTTCATCGAGATAAACAGGGCTGAAACGTCTCTCCAGAGCTTTATCTTTTTCAATATGCTTTCTATACTCGTCGAGTGTACTAGCTCCGATACATTGAATCTCACCACGAGCCAGTGCGGGCTTCAGCATATTACTGGCGTCGATTGCTCCTTCAGCAGCTCCTGCTCCTACCACTGTGTGAAGCTCATCAATGAACATAATAACTTCGCCGGCCGCCTGCTGGATTTCATCCAGGACTGCCTTCAACCTTTCCTCAAACTCCCCCCGGAATTTGCTTCCCGCTACCAGTGCTCCCATGTCTAAAGCCACCACTTTTTTCCCTTTGAGGGAATCGGGAACATCTTCAGCGGCAATCTTCTGAGCTAATCCCTCGGCAATAGCCGTCTTGCCCACGCCGGCATCGCCGATAATTACGGGATTGTTCTTGGTGCGCCGCGATAGTATTTGCGTCACACGTTTGATTTCGTTTTCCCTCCCAATTACAGGGTCGAGTTTACCCTGACGGGCTAAATCCGTGAGGTCATGTCCGTATTTTTCCAGGGAACGATATTTGCTTTCCGCCTGACGGTCGGTAACTCGATGTCCGCCGCGAATTTTCTGCAAAGCTTGATAAATCTTTTCCTGGTTTATGCCGGACTCAGCTAGAATTGTTGCGGCTTCACCTCTGGTTTCCCCGGCAATGGCAATGAGCAAATGCTCAGTGCTAACAAACTCATCCTTGAGCCTGTCGGCCTCCCTGTTGGCATTTTCGAGAAGAGCGGAAATCCGTGGAGTAGCATAAATTTGCCCTGCCTGGTAAGCTACTTTGGGGAAACCATCAAGCGTTGCTTGTACCCTTTGCTTTACCGCTTCGATATCCACGCTCAGCATCTGAAATATGTCCCTGGTTATCCCTTTTTCCTGCTCCAGCAAAGCCAATAGAATATGCTCCACATCCCACTGGTTATGTTGATAGCGGCGAAGTAGCTCCTGTGAGGCTGCTAAAACCTCTTGTGCCTGCTCAGTAAATCTCTCCGGTTTCAACTTTCTAAACCTCCTTCCATTCTGCATCTTCTATTATGTCCTCTATTAGGTCTTCTATTTCAGCTTCGGCAACTTTCTCAATTTTTCTCTCCATTTTCTCAAGTTGCTGTTGCATCTCTTTCATCCTCTGCATCAACTTTAACGCCACCTCTACTCCCGCCAAATTAACACCGCAATCGCTCATCAGAGCCTTAATATAGCGCAACCGGTCGATGTCTTCCTCCGAATAGAGACGAATATTGCCACTTGAACGTTCTGGCTGTACCAGCCCAAGCCTTTCGTAATAACGCAATGTGTGAGCTTCTATGCCTATTATCCTGGCAGCTACGCTTATTACGTATCTTGGTTTAGGTTCCCAATCCATCATAGTGGCACCTCGCTTTATGTAGATCGCAGAGACCGCAGTCTCTCAAATAGTTTTTTTTCCTCCTCTTTCAAATTTGTGGGCAGGACTACTTTTACCTTGGCGAACATATTTCCGTACTCGCTATTGTCTAATTGAGGCATGCCCTTTCCTGCCAGGCGGAAAACCTTTCCGTTCTGAGTCTCCGGTGGTATTTTAAGGGATATATTGCCATTCAAAGTAGGCAATCTGACCTCGCCACCCAATATGGCGGTGGCTAAAGGTACTGAGACTTCAGTGTGAAGGTCGTCTCCTTTATGCTCAAAGAGCTTGTGGGACAGAATTTTCACTATCAGATAAATGTCGCCTTTCTTGCCACCGGCAAGACCACGGCCACCTTCCCCGGCTATACGAATCCTCGAGCCATCTTTAACTCCCAGTGGAATCTTGACCTCCAGGCGCCTGGGAATTATTTTTCTACCAGCACCATTACAAATAGTACAGACTCGATTGCCCACCCTGCCTGTGCCACCGCAAGCTGTACAGGGCTCCTCCGTCTGAAGTTGCATCAGACGCGTAGAGCCGTGGTAGGCTTCTTCAAGGGTTACCTCGATGGGAGACTGTATGTCCTGACCACGTCGTGGTCCACGCCTCATTCTGGAGCCTATACCAGAATCGCCGAATAAGCTTGAAAAAATGTCCCCAACACCGCTAAGGTCGCCATATTCGAAGCTTGTGCCACCTTTGTCGAAATCCCACCTGACTCTCTCTTGCCCCCCGGATTTAGCAAATTGATCAGCATATTCCCATTGTTCACCAAATTGGTCATACTTCTTTCGCTTATCAGGGTTAGAGAGGACTTCATAAGCAGCATTTATCTCCTTAAATTTTACCTCAGCCGATTTGTCGCTGGGGTTGATATCAGGATGGTATTTGCGAGCCAATCTGCGGTAGGCCTGCTTGATTTCCTTTTCTGAAGCATTCCTACTTACGCCTAGAATCTTATAATAGTCCTTGCCTGCCATCTCTCTTCCATGATGATTTAAAACTAATTATAAAATAATTTTAGTAATCTGTCAAATATATTTAAACAACTTTCGATTAATCTTGACATAATTAATTAACTATCTTGTAATATTGGCTTAATTGAGAGTGGGGCTCAGTGGAAAAATAACTCTCACCATACCCAAAGCTGAGGAGGCAAAGCACAAAGCAATTAAAGTTAAAACTAAAGAGAAGAAATGATTACTGCAAGGCCCCACTCTCAGACTTCAACAAATCTATGAACTGTTTTAAAATCCCTGCGGTAGCCCCCCATATGATATGCCCTTCATACTCATATGAGTGGGAATCTTGCTTGAAATTGGCTTCATCCATCAAAAATGATAAAGGAACGAAAAAAATTTCCCTGATTTCTCTACCCTCGGCCTTGAAAGGATATGGATGGGGTATGAAGGCGACAAAAGGCGAAATAACATAGTTACTGGTAAAGGTTACGCTATCGTCAAGTTCTCCTAAAATTTCAACATCTTTAGCCTTTAAACTTATCTCTTCTTCGATCTCCCTCAGGGCAGTTTGGAGCAAGCTGGAATCAGATGGTTCTTGGGTTCCTCCGGGAAAGCAGACCTGCCCTTTGTGAAAGTTTACCTCATCGCTCCTTTCGGTAAACAGGACATAGTATTGGCCTTGGTTATAAAAAAGAGGTATAAGCACTGCTGAAGCCTTAAGGTTTTCGTTGGTGATTCTCTTTTTCTTACGATGACTGAGGATTTTTTCAATTTGCTGTTTCACAGCACAATGATTATATCACTTCTTAAGATGCCAGTTATTTGCAAGTTCAGTAGCTAAAAGTTGTCAGCATAGTCATTGAAGGGTTATACTTAAAGGTTATGGCGATAAAACAAGATTATTATGAAGTGCTGGGAGTGCCTCGAAACGCCAGTAATGATGAAATTAGGAAGGAGTTTCGCAAGTTAGCGAAACTGTATCATCCTGACCGCAATAGGGAGCCAGATGCCGAAGACAAATTTAAGGAAATAAACGAGGCATACCAGGTTCTCTCCGATCCTGAGAAAAGGAGTAGGTATGATCGCTATGGCCGAGTAGATGTTGCGGAGGGTTTCCCCGATTTTGGCTTTGGCGGACTGGGAGATATTTTTGAATCCTTCTTCGGTGGTTTTGGCACCCCCTTTGGACGAACCGCTCAGCGTGGTCCACAGAGAGGTGATAGCCTACAAAGTCATCTCACTCTTTCCTTTAAGGAGGCGGTATTCGGCTGTAGTAAAGAAGTAGAAATACAACGCATCGAGTTCTGTCCTTCGTGCCACGGTATTGGCAGCGAACCGGGGACAAATCCGGAGACATGCCCTGATTGTCATGGCACAGGGCAGGTGAAGAGAGTTCAGCAAAGCATTTTTGGTCGCTTTACTCATATCGCCACTTGCTCCCGCTGTGGAGGTAGTGGCACTGTTATAAACAGTCCTTGTTCACAATGTAAGGGAAAGGGGAGAATAAAGGTAAAGCGCAAGGTAATGGTTAAGATTCCTGCTGGTGTGGATGATGGGCAACGATTACGCTTGGATGGAGAAGGAAGTACTGGCTTATATGGAGGCCCCTCCGGCGATCTCTATGTCGCCTTTTCAGTGAAGTCACACAATTTATTCCATAGAGATGGCAGCGACATTCTTTACGAGTTACCCATCAATTTTGCTCAAGCTGTTTTGGGAGATGAGGTAAGAGTACCTTCTTTAGATGGGAAGGTAGATTTAAAAATACCACCGGGAACTCAGAATGGGAGAACCTTTCGCTTTAAAGGTAAGGGGATCCCTTATATTGATGGCAAGGGAAGAGGAGACCTTCTCATCAAAGTAGCCATATTAACTCCACAACACCTGGATAAAAACCAGCGTAGTCTTTTTGAAGAATTGGCTAAGGTACTACCTCGAACTGAACCGCCTCCAGACATCTAGACTGGAATCAGTGATGGCTTGCTGCTAGCTCTTTGAAGTCACTCAATGCTTGACTTGGAGACAAGCCTTCGAAAAGAATTCTATAAATAAGGTTGATAATTGGGAATTCAAGCCCCTGGTTTTTTACCAATTGATGGGCTGCCGCAGTGGTGGCGACACCCTCGGCGACGTGTGGCATAGAGGCAGATATTTCAGATAAGGGGCGACCTTTAGCCAGTTCATATCCAACATAATGATTGCGGCTTAGATTGCTGGAGCAAGTAGCTATCAGGTCGCCTAAACCGGACAGACCGTAAAAAGTGACAGCCTTGGCCCCCAAAGTTACCCCCAGGGAAACAACCTCAGCCCATCCCCAGGCAATAAAGGCTCCCTTAGCATTGTCACCTAAGCCTAGTCCATCTATCATGCCTGCGCCCAAGGCTATAATGTTTTTCAAGGCCCCGCCTAATTCAACTCCGATAACATCATCACTAGTAGATAGAAAGAATTTAGGCGACTCCATCAATTCCCGCGCTTTTTCCGCTAAAGATATGTCCCGAGCAGCAATGACTGAAGCAGCAGGAAGGGTTTTGGAAATTTCCTTGGCTAAATTGGGACCAGAGAGAACGCAAATTTGCCCTTTTAGGGAAGGAGCAATCTCCTCTGCCAGCACTTGTGACATCCTCTTACCACTATTCACCTCCAATCCTTTGGCAGCGCTCATCAGTAGCATCGAATTGGTGAGATAATCCTTGGCTTGGTTGACATTTTGCCTTAACTTTTGGGAAGGAACCGCCCAGATTGTCAGGTCAGTCCCGTTTAATGCTTCCCCAATGTGGCTGGTAGATGAATACCTACGCCGTCCTTGGTTTAGTTCTTTGGCTTCAGCGTCGCTTCGCGCCCATAATTTTACCGCTACTCCCTTATCACTCAGCAAAGCGCCTAAGGTATTGCCCCAAGAGGTATTGCCTATGATAGTAACTTTTAGGCATGATACCTCGTGCTTTTTCACCATAATCGGCGTTCTGTGCCTTGTCTTAAGCGTTTTATATTGTCCTGGTGTTGATAGACGAGCAGTACGACAACTACTGCACCATAAACTAGATAGATTGGGGGAAGCAAGTCGTAGGCGAGAGTCAGCGGTACCATCAAGCACCAGGCCGCTAAGGCTCCCAGAATAGAACCTAGGGACATGTGTCGACTGCGCAATGCTGCTATGGCTACAACCTCGGCACCAAATATGCCCGCTGGAGGGAAAATAGCAAACAACGTGCCAAAATATGCAGTTACCCCTCTGCCCCCTTTAAATTTGGCAAATACCGGCCAGTTATGTCCTGCTATTGCAGCCAGGCCAGCTACAACTTGGGCCACATGCTGCCAATAAACGGACACACTACCAATGGTGAAGATACCACTGCTGCTATCTATAATTACTGTGGCCAGCATGACTGCTCCAGCAGCTTTGACTACATCAAGAACCAGAGTTAAAATGCCGAGCTTGGTCCCTATAGTTCTCATAACATTAGTGGCGCCAGTCTTACGGCTTCCATGTTCCCTGATATCAACACCAGTTTTCAGCTTGCCTATTATCAAGCCAAAGGGAATGGAACCAAGAAGATAAGCTATGACTATTACAGCAACAAACTCGCCTATCATTATGCTCTCACCTCTATCTGTTTATTAATTTTACGGGCAGCCTTGGTGAAAATCAACTTTAAAGGAACGCCGCGAAAACCAAAACCCTGGCGAAGCTTATTTTCCAGGTAGCGTTGATAGGAAAAATGAAACAGTTTAGGATTATTGACCTTGAGAACAAAAGTTGCTGGTTGAGATTCATCTTGATAAGCTCGAGCAATGTGTAACCGTCTAGAACCTGCGCGGGGTGGGGGATGATTACTTACTGCCTGTTTGACTAACTCGTTAACTTCCGATTGTGGTATTCGTTTTTGTCTTTCCTGCCAGATTTCCCATGCTTGGGGTAGAATCCTGTTTATCCCTTTCCCCAGTTTGGCAGAGATGTAAATGATAGGTGTATAAGAGGCAAATCTAAGTCTTTGCTCCATTCTATGTTTGAATTCCTGCCTGTGTTCTTGAGGAACAAGGTCCCATTTGTTGACCAACAGTAGTATACCCTTTCCAAACTCAATAATATAGCCAGCGATATGCATATCCTGGGCAGTAATAAATTCACTGGCATCGATTAGCAACAAGGCAACATCGCAGTGATTGACAGCCTGGAAGGCTCGAATCAAGCTATAATAATCGACTCCAGCACTGACTCTTCCGCGTCGTTTAATCCCAGCAGTGTCGACAAGCAGGATTTCTTTATCATCCCACCGAATTACAGCATCAAGCGAGTCGCGAGTTGTTCCCGGAGACTCATGGACAACAGCTCTTTCATCTCTCAATAATGTATTCAACAAAGTTGACTTGCCCACATTAGGTCGCCCCACAATGGCTAATTTGGCTTCTCCTGGCTCTCCAATACTGGGAGGTTGTGGAGGTAAAGAAGATGACACAGCATCCATTAAATCGTCTATCCCTCGATTATGGTGAGCGCTGATAGCTATAGGCTCACCTATACCCAGGTGATAGAAATCGGCTGCCTGATTTGCTTGCTTGGCAGAATCCACCTTGTTTACTGCCAGTACTATAGGCTTATTTGCGGGGCGCAGCATATCAGCAATTTCCCCATCGGCAGCAATAGCTCCGCCCATGGCATCTACCAAGAAGATGATGACATCCGCCTGGGCAATGGCTGCTTCTACCTGCTGTTTTACCTTTTGCTCTAAGGAAGTAGATGGCTTTGTCTGCCAGCCACCAGTGTCAACCACGGTCATCTCCTGCCCCTGCCAGGTAATAAAAGCAAAAACGCGGTCCCTGGTAGTCCCGGGTAAATCAGCAACTACAGCTAGCCGCCTGCCCGCCAGTCGATTAAGCAGGGTGGACTTACCCACGTTGGTTCTACCAACAATGGCTACAATAGGCCTGGTCATTTACCTGATACCTTGGGATTTGCTAACAACTTCACCAGCAATGCCTTTTGCAAATGAAGCCTGTTTTCTGACTGGTCAAATACTACTGACCGCGGATCGTCTAGTAACCCGGAGGAAATTTCCTCACCGTGGTGTGCCGGTAAGGGATGCATAAACAAAACATCTCCTTTAGCCGAGCTTAGTAATTTATTATCCACCTGATAACCTGAAAAGGCAAGGTGACGCTTCTCCGCCTCAGCCTCCTGGCCCATACTAATCCAAACATCAGTATAAATTATATCAGCACCTTTGGCTGCTTCATAAGGGTCACTGGTTAGCTGAATCTGGCTACCGCTAAGGGCTGCGAGTTCCTTTCCTTGATTCAATACCTCCTCCTTAATATAGTAGCCTGGTGGAGAGGCGAAGTGAAAATTCATGCCAGCTAGGCAGGCAGAGAGAAACAAGCTATTGGCTACATTATTGCCATCGCCAATGAATGTTAAAGTCAATCCAGGAAGCTTTCCTTTCTTTTCATAGATGGTGAAGAGGTCAGAAAGGGCTTCGCAGGGGTGTTCTAGGTTGGAAAGGGCGTTAATTACGGGCACAGAGGAATTGCGGGCGAGTATATGTAAAGTCTCCTGGGAAAATGTGCGGGCAGCTATGCTGTCAACATAGCGACTAAGCACTCGAGCTATGTCAGCTGCTGATTCTCGCTTGCCCAGACCTACTTCTTCTGGAGACAGGTAAATACAGTGTCCCCCCAATTGATACATAGCCAAATCGAAACTGACCCTGGTTCGCAAGGAAGGCTTCTCAAAGAGGAGAGCCAATGTCTTTCCTGAGAGGTGAGACGGTGCTCCTTCTTGTTTCATACGCCGGGCGTGCTCTATAAGGTGTTCGATTTCCTCACGGTTAAGGTCGGCTATTGAGAGCAAATCCTTTTTCATCTTTCGCCTCTCTTGATACTACTTCAGCCTATCACGTTTGTCAATTTTGCAACAAGCTCTAGAGTTGTTAATGGGATGGTAAACTAATGAACTGTATTATAATGAGTCGGCTGACCACGCTCTTTCGTTGAATTGAATCTAATAGTCCTATAGTATGTAGAGGTAAAATATGGAGACAAAGGTGAAATGCTATTCAGGGTATATATATGCCGAGGATCCACGGTCTTTTATCTGGCAAGAAAAGGAACTTGGAATAAAGTCAGTAGAGAAAGCCTGGCAGGAACCAGGCAGAAGACTATTCAGAGTTGTTACTGAGCATGGTAAACTATTTAAACTGTGTTACAATGAAGCAGATAACCAGTGGTCTGCTGTTGAATTGATGCCTTAAGGAGAACTCGTGAAAGAGATTTTTGAAATTCTGGAACAGAATGGCCGGGCAACTCCCGAACAGATTTCTACTATGGTGGATAAACCTGTCGGGGAGGTAGAAAAAATAATCAAACAGGCTGAGAAAGATGGAATTATTCTGAAATATAAAACCATAATAAACTGGCCTAAATTAGGGGAAGAACATATATGGGCTTTAATCGAAGTCAGGGTAACACCGCAGCGTGCTGTTGGGTTCGATGCTATTGCCGAGCGCATTTATCAGTTTCCTGAAGTACATTCTGCATATCTGGTCTCAGGCACTTACGACCTAGCCATATTAGTTAAAGGCAAAAACATGCATGAAATTTCCAGTTTTGTCACTGAAAAACTAGCTCCTCTGGAGATGGTGCAAAGCACTGTCACCCACTTTTTTCTCAAACGATATAAAGAAAACGGGGAGACCTTTTACCTTCCCAAAGAAATAAATAAACGTTTACCCATAACACCGTAACATGCTGAACACGAAGTCTGCTCCAGCGCAAGCTCGGGATAATCTGATTTCACAAAAAGTGACTAACCTTCCGCCATCGGGTATCAGAAAATTCTTTGACCTGCTTTCTTCCATGGAAGACATTATCTCGCTTGGTATAGGTGAGCCTGATTTCATTACTCCCTGGCATATCCGGGAGGCAGGCACATATTCTCTGGAAAAAGGCTATACCATGTACACCTCGAACTCTGGCATGCTGGAACTACGCCAGGAATTAACCAACTACCTGGAGCTTCATTATGGAGTGAGTTATCATCCTGAGCATGAAATTCTTGTCACTACAGGCACTAGTGAAGGATTAGACATTGCCCTGAGAGCAATTATCAATCCCGGTGATGAAGTTATAATTCCCAGCCCTTGTTATGTAGCTTATCCTGCCAATATCATCCTGGCCGGTGGCGTGCCTGTTCTTGTTCCCACAAACGAAGAAAATAATTTCGTCGTCAAGGCAACCGATATTGAAGCTAAGATCACAAAACGGACGAAGGCTATTTTGATAGGTTACCCGGCGAATCCCACTGGCGCAATCATGTCCAGAAAAGAGGCTGACGCTATTGCCGGGCTAGCTAGAAAGTATGGCTTATTGTTAATATCTGATGAGCTATATGCTCGTTTAATCTATGGGGCGGAGCATATTTGCTTTCCCAGCCTTCCCGGAATGAAAGAACGTACCATCTTGATTAGCGGATTTTCCAAATCTCATGCCATGACCGGTTGGCGTATTGGCTATGTGGCAGCCCAACGCCGTTTCATAGAAGCCCTGGCAAAAATCCATCAATACACCATGCTCAGTGCCCCAACGATAGCGCAGCTGGCGGCCATCGAGGCCTTGAAGAATGGTGAGAGCGAGGTTGAAAAGATGGTTCAAGAATACAACAGACGCCGTCGCCTCATGGTCAAGAGATTGAATGAGATCGGTTTACCTTGTTTCGAGCCCAAGGGTGCCTTCTACGCTTTCCCCTCTATAAAATCTACCGGAATGAGGTCAGAAGAGTTCGCTGAAAGGTTGCTGCTGGAAGAAAAAGTTGCCGTAGTCCCGGGCACTGCTTTTGGACCATGCGGTGAAGGTTTTGTCCGTTGCTGTTACGCTACTTCATTATCTAGCATCGAGGAAGCACTGAGAAGGATGGACAGGTTTGTTAAAAAAATGGGCTAACCACAGCATAAGTGACATATTAGAAACAAGTGCGAATTTTATCCATATTTATAAGCCAGTTATTAAAAGGGATTGGTAACAGTTAACAGCGGGATGTGTCACTTCCTAGTGTCGATTTGTCTGAAAACTACTGAAACAATACGTAAATTTTCTCAGGAGGCAAACTAATTATGGCTGTAGAAAAGGGAAAAAAGACGATAAACCGGCTGAAATCAATGTACCCGCTCAGGGCCAAGGTAAATGAAACATATTTAAAGAGTGTAGAAGCGATACAAGCGGGCAAGCCTGCTGTCTGGGGTATGCTCAATTTCTACTATGGTGACCCCATCTTGAAAGCCATGGATATAGAAGTCGTCTATCCCGAAAACTATGGTGCTATTGCCGCGGCTACAGGAGTTGCCCAGCAATATCTGGACCGGGCTGATGCCGCTGGCTTTCCCACCCATCTTTGCGGTTACAGCCTGACTACTCTTGGCTATGCGTCCAGGATGATGAACGAGTTAAAGGGGCAGATACCCCCAGAAGCACCCTTCGGAGGAATGCCCAAGCCCTTATTTTTGATGGCTTCGGCTGCCATCTGCGATGCAAGATACAAATGGTTCCAGGCGCTGGGGCGTTATATGGATGTCCCGGTATGGCCACTGGAGGCACCTACCCCCGGCGTCAAGGAATTTTTCATCAAGGGCTACTATGACAGAATGGTGGATTTGGAAGTCAAGCACCTGAGGGACTTTGTTGCTTTCGTGGAAGGCATGGTGGGCAGGAAGATGGACTGGGACAAGCTGGATAAAACAGCGAACCTCATGATAGAGGTTAACCGCGTTTGGTATGAAGTCAACGAGCTGCGTAAGACAAAGCCATGCCCAATGCACAGCCGGGACTTCTGGAGCGCCATGCCCGCTGCCCTGTTCCTGGCTGGAGACCTCGAAGACTCGCTGAGGCTCTACCAGAATATGTATAAAGAGGTCAAAGACAGAGTCGATAACCATATAAGCGCCGTCCCCGATGAGAAATACCGACTGGTATTCGCTGAACTCCCTCCCTGGCATAGCCTGGGCTTTTTCAACAAACTGGCTGAGAGGGGATGGAACTTCGTCGTTGAGAGCTTTGGCTATCGTCCACCTATACCCATTGACCTCAGCAACGTTAGTGACCCGCTGGAGCGCATCACCAGGTTCAACCTCCAATTCTATGTCGGCTACTACGAAGATGCTCGGAAACAGAATGTGCTCGGCAGCGGCTTGGCTTATCCTTACCTGAAGTATGCCAGGGAATGGAAGTGCGATGGGGCATTTCTTCACCCCCTTATTAGTTGTCGTAGCGCCTCTACACACCTTCCATACGTTGCAGACATGCTCATGGAGGAACTGAAGGTGCCTTCACTGAGCATCGAAGGCGATATCGTAGACCTTCGCCTGTTTAACCCTGAAGATGCTTTAGCCAGGGCGGAGCCATTCGAGGAAGCCATGGAGCATTACAGAGAGATAAGGAAACAAGAGGGGTTCGATTGGTGAAATAATCCAGGACTGCAACCTAACAAGGAGGTAGCGATGTCAGACAAAAACAAAGGTCTCAGCAAAGCCCGGGAAATCTACTCAAATCGTTCACGGAGGGCCAAGGAACTCAAGGCAGCGGGCAAAAAGATTATAGGCTATCCCTGTGTCTACGTCCCACTGGAGATGCTCACTGCCCTTGACCTTATCCCCTACCAGACATGCGGGGATATAAAGGAACCAGTCACAGAAGCAGACAGGGGTTTGCCCAGTTCATTTTGTCCTATCATGCGCAACTGCCTTGATTGTGCATTGAAGGGTAAAAACGATTTCCTTGATGGCATGGCTACCATTCACTCCTGCGACCCTCAGGAAAAAACAGCTCGCGTCTGGGAGTCTTATACCAACTATTCTTACTTCCACTTCATAGATATGCCTATCACAATCCGTCCCGAAGCCCTAGAATACTTTAAAAGCCAGCTAAACGATTTCAGGAAGACTCTGGAGGCTTTCACCGGGAAGAAATTGTCCACAGGCAAGCTTGAGACAGCTATTAAATCCCATAACAGGCAGCGGGCTCTGGTGAGAGAACTATATGAACTGACAAAGTCGTCCCCACCCCGCATCTCGGGAACGGAAGTCGTTCAGGTATTGAAAGCCCTGACGAGCCTGCCTGTAGTTGAAGGAAACGACCTGTTAACTGAAACTATAAGCGAAGTGAAAAACCGTACTAATGGACCGGAAAAGAAATCAGCACGTCTTCTCATATGGAGCAGCATTTTTGATGATACAGATATCATGCAAGTATTCGAAACTAAGGCGAATGTGGTGATGAGCGAAAGCTGTGGTGGCATGAGGGCTTACAGAGCTGAAGTAAAATCCACTGCTGACCCGCTGGAAGGACTGGCCGACTACTATCTCAAGGAAATCACCTGCGCCCGCACCTTCAGACAGGCTACTCTCGGCGAGACCAGAAAGGACTATGCCAGAGACTTGCAAAGCCGGTTCGGTTATCTTAAAGGCATCATTAAAGAATGGAAAATAAACGGCGTTATAATGCTGCTTGTCAGGTATTGTGATCCTTTTGCCTTTGAAATGCCGGGACTTAAAGACTATTTCGACAGTCTCGGCATTCCCAGCACCTACATAGAATACGACTACACTATAGGAGTCCTGGCACCATTGAGAACGAGGGTCGAAGCCTTCCTTGAGACGATCAGCTAATACCAAATCATCAGGAGGTCTACTTGTACTTCGCCGGTGTTGACATAGGTTCCACCATGACCAAGGTCGTGCTCATGGACAAGAGCGGCAATTTACTTACGACTGTCAAGGGCCCCACTGGTCCCGAGCATCGCCAGCTTGCCAACGAAGTTATGCGACAGGCACTTGAGCAAGCCAGCCTGCAGATTGACGACATTTCCTGTATCGTTGCTACGGGCTATGGACGGCTCAATGTCCCTTTCGCAGACCGCCAGATAACAGAGCTTTCCTGCCATGCCAGGGGCGTATCCAGCCTTTTCCCCAATGTAAGGACCGCTATTGATATAGGCGGCCAGGACGCCAAATGTATGAAAATTGATAATGGCAGGCTGATCACCTTCGTCATGAACGACAAGTGCGCAGCTGGAACTGGGAGGTTCCTTGAAATGGCTGCGACTACACTTGATATCGGGCTGGAAGATATGGGAGACATTTCCCTGAAGGCTATAAAAAAAATACAGATAAGCAATTTATGCACTATCTTCGCACAGCAAGAAGTGGTGGCGTTACTCTCCCGCGGGGAAAAGCTGGATAACATACTAGCTGGACTTCACGATGCCTTAGCCAGCCGCATAGCGGCACTGGCAAGACGGCTCGGGATAGAGCCTGATTTAGTGATTACTGGCGGCGTTGCCAAGAACAGAGGCATGGTTAGGGCAATGAGAGAAAGCTTGGGCTGCGAAATCTTCGTTCCTGAAGAGCCACTCCTCACGGGGGCACTTGGCGCTGCCATTCTGGCAAAGGAAATCTACACGAAAGCAGTAGCAAGAGGCGAAACCTTGCCTGCAAAATCACGACAATTGGAAAAAGCCACTTTCTTCAGTTCGGAGCATCAATGAGCTGGTTTATGGGTATTGACATAGGCTCAGCATACAGCAAAGGAGTCATAATTAAAGACCAAGAGCTTGTTGTTTCACATATAGTCATATCTGGAGCTAATTACCGAAAATCTGCCGATGCCATAAGGGCAGAGTTAATAAAAAAGGTCAATCTAACCCAGAATGATATAGTCAATACTGTTGCCACTGGTTTCGGTGCAGACAATGTATATTTTGCTAGCCGGAAGGCAAGCGACATAGTATGTACTGCCAGAGGCGTAAATAATGTCTTCCCGCAGGCTAGGACTGTGATCGATGTAGCCTGCCAATCCACCAGGGTAATACGGCTAAGTGGAGAAGGAAAGGTCGTCAATTTTACAGTCAGCGAGAAATGTGCTGGCGGTAGTGGCCGCTTTGTTGAAGTTATCGCCAACGTGCTGCGCATAAATCTGAGTGATTTTGGCCCGCTTGCCGCCAGGTCAAAGACCCCCATCACATTTAATACAGGCTGTGCTGTCTTCGGCGAATCCGAAGCTATCACAAGAGTAAGCGAAGGGGTCCCAAAAGAGGACATCGCCGCTGGTGTTAATAAAGCCCTGGCAAACAAGATTTCGTCACTGGTCAAGAAACTTAAGTTGGAGGAGCCTTGCGCCATCTGTGGCGGCGGTGCCCTCAATATCGCCCTCGTCAAGACCATAGAAAGCGAATTGAACACCACAATCCTGGTACCGGCACAGCCCCAGTTCATGACTGCTCTTGGCGCTGCTATAATAGCTATAACATCAGCGGCTTCAGAATAGAGCAGAAAGCAGAAAAGATGAGCACCTTGAACTGGTATTTTGTACGCCTGACAATTGTGCCTTGGTTCGTGTATTTTTCAAGAGTTTTTAGGGTGTAACATAGTCTTGACAAGAGCTGAAGAGGGTTGTAGCATTTAACCATAGTCGTTTTGTCCGAAAACGACTGAATCAATACAGTAAGCAGAGTTTTATCAGAGTAGGAGGGGAAGATGAAAACAGTAATCACGAGTATTGTGATATCTATTATCCTAGCCTTAATGCTCTCCTTGCCGGCTCTAGCTCAGGAGAGTGGCACCATAACCATCACTATGACAGGGGTAAATGAGATTTCCATCAGCCTGGATAAAACACAATGGCTGCCAGGAGAAGTGGCTGCAGACACAGAGTACATAACAAGCCCGCCGATAGAGTGGTGCACTTTGACCGTAGAGGGCAATTGTAATGTGAACACCTTTATTCTGGGGGAGGATGCTGAATGGGTGGATAATCCTGGCGCCTATAAATGGACGCTGAGCAACGATGGTACTAATGGGGAAAACGTGTATGGATTACAGTTCCGTATATCTGGCGATACTACACGAGGACCTTTAGGCGATGGTTATGTCCCTATTACTAAGATAGAAAGCGAGTTTTGGCCTTATTCTGGTGGCTCAAGCTTGGCTCCCGGGGATACCAAGCAATTTGGCCTGAAATTGTTAACGCCAAACTACTTCGTTGGTAGCAGGCAGATGCAAACTCAAATCACCATAAGCGCCGCGACTGCCTGATGATAAGGTGCATTAAATTAGCCGGGTTTATTGCCGTATTACTGGTCATATTCCTGCCTTCTTACACTCTGGCTCGAGAATTTAAATTTAGCGTCTCCCCCGCCGAAGTACACATAGATGACTTGTCCCCGGGAGAGACATCAGAATTTGAACTGACCATTCACAATAAGGAAGAGCTAACTCATAATTTCACCTTAACTACCTTTCAACCTCCAGAAGAACAAAGAAGGGTAGGGAGAGATGAATTCCCCGATGATAGCTGGATAAGCTTTTCTTCTGCGGAAATTGAAGTAGCCGCGAACTCTGAGGCTGCGGTAAATGTGACGTTAACTATACCTCGAGAGCCAAAATGGGCAGGCAAAGAGTGGGAGACATGGCTGGGAGTTGCTGCTGAATCAAGTGACCTATTGGGTGTGAAGTTGTATGTTCGCCTGCTGGTATCCACAAAGGCCGCAATAGGAGTCGGGTCCAATGCAGGATTGGTTGCTGGGATCGTCGTGGGTATAGTACTACTTGGCTATGGTGTCTATTATTACTTCAGGCGTAAACCTAAGCCTGAATGACTGTTAAGCTTCAACTTATAAGGCTTTAACCACGTACGTCATTTTTATTCTCTTTCTGTCGTTGTGAGCCCCAACCTGTCGGTGCGTGGCAATCTCCTACGCCTCCACGAAATTGCTTCAGCTGACAAAGTCAGCCTCGTAATGACAGAAAAGAGGTGGCAAATCGGGCACTCCTTTCCAAGTCATTCTAAGCGGAGTAAAAAATCTAGCTCTGCTCAGGATAGGCTACACGAAGAATACCTTAGCGTTCGGAATAGGCTTCTATGGCAATCTCAGGAGATTGCCATACCTTCGGTTCACAATAGCGAAGCTCCAATACTGAGTATGCAGACGTCATCTACAGGCGGTCATAGTACTAATTTCTACTGTAAAACAGTACTGATGGGTGATTCACATAAACGTGGCTGGCTGGTATCCTAAAAATACTACGGCAGTAGGACGTAATAGATAGAGGCGACATGAAAGTAGTTGATTCTACCTATCAAGGTAATGAAACTAAGCTGGTCGAGAAGCTGCGCTCGGGTGACAGCGCAGCCATGGAGGAGTTCTATAATATTTATAAGAACAGACTCTACTCCCTGGTATTGGACCAAGTGGGCCGAGACGAGGCCGTAGCTGAGGATTTGGTTCAGGAAACATTCCTTGCTGCTCTGGGTTCACTGGACAAATTCCGTGGTGAAAGCCAGCTTTATACGTGGGTGCGCAGTATTGCATTGCACAAAATAAATGACTTTTATCGTCGCCAGGCACGAGAACATAAACCCGAGGGATCACCCACCGATTTTGACGCCATGAAACAGCTAGAGCAAACCGGGAACGATGAACCAGCGACCCTAACTGTGCTGGAGTCCGAAGAGATTCGCCAATCAGTTCACCAGGCCTTGGAGGGCTTGCCCCAAGATTATCAAGAGGTGCTAGTATTGAAATACCTCAAAGAAATGCCCGTGCTAGCAATAAGTCAGGTCATGGGTCGTTCACCAAAATCGGTTGAGGGATTGCTGTCGCGGGCTCGCAAGGCTATGCGCGATAACTTGGAAGAAAATAACCACGAATCCTGATTATAGCCCCGCTTAATTTTAGTATGGAATAAACCTCCAGATTATATAGGCTGCGGGAGTCCACACAGGGCTCCCGCTTCGCTATATGAGGAGGTTTAGAGTGAAAGTTTAGAATACTGTCTCTGTTACCGCCTGGAAGGCGTTGACCAGCCCCTGCCCCACACCATCCTCAGCAATGGAAGTGCAACTATTTTCAATAACCCAACGTACATCATCATTGACGACACCGTTGCCGTTGCTATCCTCAGCGACACTAAAGACCAGGGCAGCTATGCCCGAGACATGAGCTCCGGCTGCCGAGGTGCCAGTCTTATAGCCATATCGATTCTGTGGCAATTCGGAGTAAATATTAAAGCCGGGAGCAGCTACATCCACCCAGTCTCCGTAGCTGGATAATAAAGCTAAAGAATTGTTTTCATTGGTGCCGGCCACTGCGAGGCAATTGACATAATAAGCAGGGTAGGAAGGCTCCGACCCGCCTTTATTGCCCGCAGCGACTATAAGTATTGCTCCCTGTCTCCAGGCATAGTTTATCGCATCTTCCAATTCTGGCGATGCTTTCATAGATAGGCTTATGTTGATAACTTTGGCTCCGTGATCCACTGCCCAGATTATGCCTCTGGCTACCATTGATGGCTCACACCGTCCCGCATCATCAGCCACCTTCACATTCATTAGCCGACATTCTGGGGCGATGGCGGCAATAGTGCCTGCCATATGCGTCCCATGCCCATAAAGGTCATCGCTTGTCGGGCTATGGGTGAAATTAATCTCAGCCACTACTCTGTCAGCCAAAACCGGATTATCCTTAGTAATGCCCGTGTCCAGCACAGCCACTATAATTGACTGGTCCCCTCGGGTTATTTGCCAGGCCTGGGGTGCCTCAATCTTGATTAGCCCCCACCTCTCAGCTTGATAGGTGCCATCGGGAGAATACGTCGGCAGTAGGGAAGGACTATAGCTTAAGAAATCGCTATCGTCGGCATGTGGCATATGATAAACAGGCGCATAACTGTAAGCTGACGCGCTTTCTCTGGCAAGTAATACATTGAGTGCTAACGAAGCAACAAGTAATACCTCAACCAGCACCAGGGCGATAGCTAAATATTTTAGCTTCTTCAATATATATTATATTTAGCAGCCATCCAGTCTAATGGGAATCACCCATCGGTACCGTTTTGGTACCGTTTTGTCTGGAATTTAGTAATACGACCTTTTACCTACTTACCGCGGAGCCTGGTCCTAGTACTTTTTAACTAGGTCTATATTGACGAATGAAAGAGAGTTGTGCTAGCATTAGACATAATACTTGGAAGGGAGGCAGGGTAAAGAAAGTAGATTTTATAGTACCTCTGGTATCTACTACTTGGTTGACAAACCCGAAAAACCCCCTAAAAGTACTAGAAAAAGTGAGGGATTTCCCCTTTTTTTGCGACTATATATATACAAAGGTAATATTACAAACGTAATAGGTAATTAGTACTGGCCAGGAGGTGTGAATATGAAAAGGACAATATTTTCATTAGTTGGAGTGATCATTCTGGTTACCATGGCACTACAAGCGACGGCAACACCTCAAGCAAGCGAGGCAAGCCAGGCGAGCAACGGGGTGAAGGTTCAGCTTGCCATGATCCTCGACGGTTCTGACAGCATCAGCTCTGACGATTGGACTATCATGCTCGAAGGGCTGGCTGGTGCCGTTGAAAACCCTGACTGCGTTCCCCAGGACGGCTCGGTGGAACTGACCGTGATTCAGTTCTCCGACAATGCCCGGCTAGAAGTAGGACCGGTGATCATTGACGGGGCGTCAAGTGCGAGCAATGTAGCGCAAGACATCAGGGAGATTACACAAATGAGAGACAGCACCTGTATTTCCTGTGGCATCTGTCTGGCTGCTGATACACTGACAGATTCGGACAACTTTGACCCTGATATTAAGCAGGCACTCAACTTGGTTACAGACGGCGTGCCCAATAGATGCTCATGTACAGAGGGTAACTGCGGGTACAGCGGCTCTCGCTGCAATGGCTATGATGCTCAGGACAGCGCCGAGTGCGCTAGAGCATACGCGATTGATGAACTCGAAATGACTGAGGGCCAGGATGAGATCGATGTTGAGGGCATCGGTATAACAGACCGGAACCGCGACTGGCTCAAGAATAATATCATCTTTCCAGCGACCGGCTACTCAAATCCGCCAGAAAGCTGGCCACCACCGGGTCCGGGCTGGGTACGGGTTGTCGAAGATGCTGAGGAGTTCGCAGAGACAATCTGCGAGAAGTTCGAAATCGTATTATCCGGCTCTATTACCGCTCATAAGTTCAATGATGACCTGAACGGGGATGGCGTACAGGATGTCGGCGAGGACAACCTCGAAGTCTGGACAATGACTCTGTACGAAGGTTCCGACTGCACCGGCGGCAATGAAATCGGCTCCGGCACAACCGACAGCAACGGCGATGTAGTCTTCAGTGACTTGGACGCGGGCACTTACTCCGTCAGGGAGAAGCTGGAGAGTGGCTGGACTAATACCACTCCGGACTGCCAGCAGGTCACCATCGGCGCCGGAGATTCTAAAACCCTCAACTTCGGCAATATTGAAAGCAACGCGGACATAGAGCTCGTCAAGACAGCCGATCCGACCTCCGTATCAGTGGCTGGCACCGTGGTCACCTATACCTACATCGTGACCAACAACGATAACGTTACACTCACCGGCATCAACGTCACCGACGACAAGCTGGGCAACATCACCCTGGGCAAGACTACACTGGCTCTTGATGAATCCACCAGCGGAACTGCCAGCTACAATGTCACCCAGGATAATATTGACACAGGTGCTGATATCGTTAACGTCGCTACTGTAACCTGCGAACAGGGGGTTACCGATATCGACGACGCTAAGGTCGAGATAGGTGCAGAAGCGGACATCGAGATAGTCAAAACAGCCGATCCGACCTCCGTCTCAGTGGCCGGCACCGTGGTCACCTATACCTACATCGTGACCAACAACGATAACGTTACACTCACCGGCATCAACGTCACAGATGACAAACTGGGCAGCATCACCCTGGAAGAGACTACACTGGCTCCTGTTGAATCCACCAGCGGCACTGCCAGCTACAATGTCACCCAGGATGATATTGACGCCGGTGCTGACATCGTCAACACCGCCACCGTAATCTGCAACCAGGAGGTTACCGACGAGGACGATGCCACTGTCACTATCGAACAACAACCAGTG
>Ga0315532_1000430_pt1 | contig 33940 bp, 28 predicted proteins | sample SalMarWE160370MG_FD_203082 | JGI IMG/M metagenome (GOLD analysis project Ga0315532, IMG submission 203082) | Salt marsh sediment microbial communities from the Plum Island Ecosystem LTER, Massachusetts, United States - Salt Marsh Sediment WE1603-70 ...
GGATGGAATGCAACCGTAGATGATTTCTCAAACCTGCGCCTGGGCAAGTGTGGTGTATAGATGCGACTCGACCCAATAACAGTTGAAGTAATCAGGAATGCGCTCAGCTACAGCGCCGAGGAGATGGGCATTGCCTTAAGGAACTCCGCTTACTCCCATAACATAAAGGAGCGTATGGACCACTCCTGTGCGCTTCTCACTTCTCAAGGGAAGCTCCTGGCACAAGCAGAGCACATTCCCGTCCACCTTGGCTCGTTGCCGTGGGGGGTGAAGAATGTCCTGCGATATTTCAAGAAGAACGGAGAGGACTGGAAACAACAGGATATAGTCATGGTGAACGATCCCTATATCGTTGGCACCCACCTTAGTGATGTGACACTTGTAAAGCCCATTTTCCTTGACGATAAACTCATAGGTTTTAGCGTCAATAAAGCCCATCATGCCGATGTGGGCGGCGAAACCCCAGGCAGTCTTTCATCCGATGCTGTGTCGCTCTACCAGGAAGGAGTGGTAATCCCTCCAGTCAAGTTATTAAGACAGGGCCACATGGATCAGAATCTGCTTGATGATTTCACCAGACAGGTAAGAAACCCTGAGATCACTCTGGGTGATTTGAGGGCTCAAATCGCCGCGGCTAACCTAGGTGAGAGACGAGTTATGGAACTGGCGCAAAGATATGGCACTAGCCTGTTATTCGCCACCTTCCGTGAAATTATCTCTCACAGTGAGAGGAGAATGCGTGGGAAACTCGAAGCTATCCCCGAAGGCATTTACACTGCTGAGGATTGTCTGGAGGATATACAAGACTATGGCACCCTGACATGGATCAGAGTCAAATTGACCAAAGAAGAGGACAGTTTCAGCGTTGATTTCTCCGGGACGGATGCTCAAGTTAAAGCACCGTTCAACGCTGTCTTCGGGGTAACCCTTTCGGCCACCTATTTTGCCGTCAAGTCTATAGCTGATCCGGAAGCTCCGATGAACCAGGGGGTTTTAAACCCGATAAAGGTCTTTGCTCCCAGGGGCAGCCTGGTCAATCCACGGAAACCAGCGCCAGTTTCGGGAGGTAATTTAGAAACCTCTCAACGGATCGCCGACGCCGTTTTCAAAGCCTTAGCCCAGGCCGTCCCTGACCGTGTGCCGGCGGCTTCGCACGGAAGCATGAACAATGTCATAGTTGGAGGTTATGATCCCAGGAGGGAGAAACAGTGGGTTTTTGTCGAAACCAACGGGGGCGGGTCTGGAGGCCGCCCCGGCAAGGATGGAGTAAGTGGTATCCACTGCAATATGACTAACACCATGAATACCCCCATCGAGGCCATAGAGCAGTATTATCCCTTGCTTTTTCAGGGGTATGAGCTCAGGCCAGAGACGTACGGCGAGGGCAAATGGCGTGGAGGGTGCGGCATAAGGCGTTCCTGGACCCTGCTTGGGCCTTCAGCAACTGTTACTGTCCTAGGAGAAAGAAACAGGGTAGGGCCATGGGGGCTCGATGGTGGTCAGCCCGGGGGCCTCGCTGCCTACTGGGTGAAAAGAGAGGATGGCAGGCAAGAGAAAGTCAAAAGCAAAGTCACCCTAGAAATGAGCAAAGGTGATACGCTCATCATAGAAACGCCCGGAGGCGGTGGCTATGGCAAGGCCGAGCGCGGCGTTTGACAGCCAGCGAGCATAGGTTTTAACATGGCCACAGCGGCCAACATGATGAGATAAGATTTATTTCTCGAGCTGGCAAACCAAGGTTGAGCGAAGGAGGAAACTATGGATGTAAAACAAACAACAGACACCCTCAACTTCTATATCAGGCCCCAAACCTTTCCGCTGGCACTCAAGCTTTGCTCTTCGGAAAGCGAGTTGCCAGATAAAGTCAGGGTGCCGATGCGTGATTTGGGATACCAGATTGCCCTGTGTCAGGGCATTGGCCTAGCAAGACGCTACGGCTGGACGCTGGCCATCGGCAAGGAGGACCAGTGCTGCATTGGTGGTGCCCAAGCCATGGGCTTCATAAGTGAATCGCCGGAAACATCGTCAGAAAAAACCCTAGAGTTCGGCAAATACAGGTACGTGTTGCTTGCCCCCCTGCATAATGCTACCTTCGATCCAGATATAGTTGCGATTTATGTGAACCCCGCTCAGGCAATGAGGTTGACACAAGCAGCAAGTGGGACGCCAGGCCAATCGGAATCGGCAAGACAAGGCGTATCCGCCATCGCATCTGGTTTTATGGACTGTGGTGACATCGCAGCCCGAACATTCCTCACTGACGAATGTCAGGTAATCTTGCCCAGCGGCGGCGACCGCATATTTGGCGGGACCCAGGACCATGAGATGATATTCACCATGCCACGGAGCAAGGTTGAGGGGGTGCTCAAGGGCCTTGAGGACACCCACAAGACTGGCTTCAGATATCCGATACTGACCGATTTGAGGCATCGCCCAGCGCTTCCGCCTTTCCTGGAGATACCGAAGGACGCTGCTTAAAAATCCTGTACTAGAAATCCTGAGAAGAGCGACTGTTCACCACACATAAAGGCGGTTGCCAGACTGCAGAGCAACTGGGTGCGAAAATCATCCTCCCTCCCCTTGCGGGAGAAAGTCAGAGGGAGGGGGACCCCTCCATCCACTCTCACCCCAGCCCTCTCCTCGCCAGTCTCCATAGGCGACTCGCCTTGGCGAGAGTCGAGTCTTCGACCTTCAAGGGAGAGGGCGTGAAATTCAGGTAGATCCCCTTGGTAGGTTTCGCTGCGCTCCACTCACTCAATGCTTTCCGTTACACCTCAAGGCTGCTCAAATAGGTAGTTGCCCAATTCATTGGGCAGTCGTGCCTGATAAATCAGGCAACTACAGAGATGGGGGATGGTGGTAGATATAAGTAGGGTGGGTGAAATGAAATGGAACCCACCTTCAAAAATGGCCATGGAAACGGTGGGTTTCGCCCTTCCGCTGAAGGGCTGCACCCACCCTACTACTTTGAGGAGAGGGGGTAAGAGGGTAAGTTAATCAACCCCTCAGGCAAGGCGGGTGGGTGTAAAAACATCCTCCCTCCCCTTGCGGGAGGGAGTTAGAGGGAGGGGGATTCCCTCCATGCACCCTCACCCCAGCCCTCTCCCGTCAAGGGAGAGGGGATAAAATTCCTCGCTGTGCTCAGAATGACATTCTATTTAGTCTACTTGGTAGGTTTCGCTGCGCTCCACTCACTCGATGCTTTCCGTGATACCTCTAGGCTGATCAAATAGGTAGTTGCCCATCCTTCTTTGAAGGATTGGGCAGTCGTGCCTGATAAATCAGGCAACTACAGAAATGGGGGATGGTGGTAGATATAAGTAGGGTGGTTGAAATGAAATGGGACCCACCTTCACAAATAGCCATGGAAACGGTGGGTTTCGCCCTTCCGCTGAAGGGCTGCACCCACCCTACTACTCCTGAAGGATCAGGGTGACATTCGGGTTGGCCACATATCACCGATTGTTACTGCTTCACTGCACGTGCTATCATCATTTTGGGCATCTTGAGTCCTTTTGCATAGGTGAACCCGATATCAGAGAATCCAGCTTCTGTCATCATAGCTCGAACGTCATCTTCCGTCCAGACCCACATCCCGTACTTATCTGCTTCCTTTGTATGGTCCAGTCCGTCTTCAGCATTCCACTCTATGCTGATGACCGCCCTTCCTCCAGGACGCAGCACTCGGTATATCTCCTTCAAGGACTCCACGGGCTTAGGAAATGAAGTAAAGCTGCCCATTGATGTGGCAACGCTAAACCTGTTTTCCTCCCAGGGAAGTTGTGATGCTTCCCCGTGCACGAATTCCGCGGTTCCTGCTGCCACGAGGTCTTTGTTTTTCTTAGCCGCCATCTTGACCATAAGCTCAGAAAGATCCAGACCGGCGACACCACGTACTTGAGAAGCATAATTCTTGAGGAAATGCCCGGAGCCACAAGCAACCTCAACAAGGTCGTCTTCGGGCTGTAACTCCAACACCCTGGCTACATTCTTGTATATTGACCTATGGCCTATCTGCATACCCCAAGCTGTGATCCGTCCGACAAATCCTCGAGGTAGTACCTGTTGTGGGATTTTCTTCTTTTCAACGATCACGTTCTCACCTCCTTGACCCCTTTTTCTGACCTAGTTCTCCCTCTCAATTATGGTTGCGGCACCCTGCCCGCCCCCAACACACGCCGTTGCCAGGCCAATCCTCCCATTCTCACACTCCAGTATACGAGCAGTCGTTCCAACCAGTCTGGTTCCTGTCGCTCCCAAGGGATGTCCAATTGCTACTGCGCCGCCTTTAACATTCACCTTATCGGGGTCTATGCCCAGCTCTTTTATTGTGTTCATTGTTACGATGGCAAATGCCTCGTTGATTTCCCAGAAATCGATGTCCTTTACCTCCAGACTTACATGCTCTAAAGCCATTCTGCTTGCCGGGATTGGCCCCAATCCCATAATTGTTGGGTCAACACCGGCCCACCCCATCGATATAATCTTGGCCAGAGGCTTGAGGTTATATTCCTTCGCCTTCTTCTTCGACATCATAAGTATCGCCGTTGCGCCAGCATTTAGCGGAGAGGAGTTTCCAGCGGTTATCTGCCCATCCGGTTTGAACGCTGGCTGCAGATCGGCAAGGACCTCCATTGCCGTATCCCCTCTAATGCTCATGTCACGATCGATAACCCTTTTTGTGCCATCCGCCTGGTCTGCTTCGATGGGCAGTATTTCCTCTTTGAAGTATCCCTCTTCAAGCGCTTTTGCCGCCAGTTGATGGCTTCTGAGCGACCACCTATCCATATCTTCCCTGGTGAAGTCCGTTTGCTCGAACAGCTTTTCCGCTGTAAGTCCCATGTTGGCGGCTGTCAGTAAATCGTATTTCTTATAGGTTTCTGAGAGTAATCTAGGGTTCGGTTCCACCGGCACCTGGCCTGGCGCGCCACCACCCAGCGCTGGAATGTGGGTCATGTGTTCAATACCGCACGAGATAACGATATCTGAGTATCCCAGCATTATCTCCATAGCGCCCTGATGTATGGTGGACATCGAAGACGCACACTGCCGATCGGTCCCTTGAGCTGGAACATTAAACGGCAGTTCTGCCAGGAATGTAATAAGCCTCCCCCCGTATAGCCACTGCTCGCGCAGGGGCATTGCCGTTCCCGTCAGCACATCATTGATTTCCTCTGGCCTGATCCCCGTTCTCTTGATAAGTTCTTTAATCAACATCGCGGCAACATAGTCCATTCTCAAGCTGTTAAACACATCCCTCTCTGGCTCCCTTGGCCTCGATCTTGAAAAGGCAGACCTCAGATAATCAACAATTACCGCTTCTTCCATTTAAATATCTCCTTTCGTAATCCTACTTGTGTAAACAAGTCGCGTTAAATATAACACAGAATTCCCACGTTGTGGAGATTGCCTGTGCTGGCTGTTTTGACGGAGAGATGATTTTGGGCTAGAATAGAACGAAGCAGGCGGCCAACAAACACCAAGTCTCAGATATAGGGGTTGCAGTCTTTGTCCGCGGCGGCCTGCTTGTTTTGTATAATGGGCCATTATGGGGACTATTCGAAGGCATCTTAAAGTATAGAACAGTTCACCGACCGTCAAGGAGGTATGGGTATTACCACAACAAAAGGACGCCCGATCATAGTCGATGCATCAAGATGCACCGGGTGCCTCATCTGTGAGCTTCGCTGCTCGCTGAGGTTCGAAAAGGCTTTTAACCCATCGAAGGCTCAAATCAGGATTCGCCGCCTTGCTGGCGCCGATAAAGAGTATGAGATCTCCTTCAGCGACAGGTGTGACAATTGCGGCATTTGTGCCAGGTACTGCCCCTATGGCGCCCTAATCCAGGAGAGGAAAGGGGGAGCCTGAGATGGACCTTCCCGGATATGCCGGGCATATCCTTTACGTGGACCTCACCAGTGGCAAGGTTAGTAAAGAGCCGCTCGACCCCGAATTGGTCAAGGAATTCATCGGGGGCTGGGGAATTACTAACAGGCTAGCCTATGACCTTATACCACCTAACACCGACCCGCTCTCTCCAGAAAACCGCATTATCATCGGCACCGGCCCCTTCTCCGGCACCATAGTCCCCGGCTCAGCAGAGCTGCTCATCACAAGTCGATTCCCCCTCAACGGCTCCTATGCCACCGCCTGCGGCGGGGGCAACTTCGCCCTGATGCTTAAGCTATCGGGATATGACTATGTGGTCATAAGCGGCCGAAGCCCAAAGCCAGTATACCTTAAGATCGAGGATGATAGTGTCGAACTGTGCGATGCCCAAGACCTGTGGGGTATGGATACCTTCGAGACGGTGGACGAACTGAGGCGGCACCATGAACCCTGCAGCGTCATACCCATAGGGCCAGCGGGGGAGAACCAGGTCAAGATTTCAGTAACCTCCATCGATAAGGGAGGCACGGTGGGAAGCGGCGGCCTGCCCGCAGTGATGGGTTCCAAGAACCTCAAGGCTATAGTAGCCGTTCAGGGGACAAAGGGTATACAGGTGGCCGACCGCCTCAAGCTCCAGCGATTGGTAGATGAGATGCTAGAGCGCATCATGAGTTATCGCCTGCGCCCCACCCTGCTTGAGGGCGGCTTCTTCGGCATGACCGCTGCCTGGACTCAGCTTAAGGCAAAAATATCCGAAAATTGGAGCCGGATCACCCCAATCTCCGGGCCCGATGTCAAGGATATACATTACAGGTCGAGAAAGCCCCTTGCCTGCGCCAGTTGCCCCTCTGCCGACAAGGAGCGCAACAGGCTCGAAGAAGGGCCTTACGCTGGCATGGTAACCTACATGACCCACTACGGTGATATGGGGACCTTCGGCGGCACGGATGTAGTGGAGGAATACAGCCGCTCTATCAAATTCCTGGATGCTGCCAACAGATACGGGATCTGCCTCTTCTCCTTTGGCATCGTCAGGGAACTTATGGCTTACCTGTACCAAAACGGAACTATCACAAAAGGTGATACCGGTGGTATAGAGCTTGCGGATGACTTCGATAACAATATGAAGCTAATGAAAATGACAGCCTATCAAGAAGGATTTGGCTGTGTTCTCTCTGAAGGCATCCTAAACGCTGCCCGTAAGATTGACCGAGGGGCGGAAGAGCTACCTGTGCACATAAAGGGCTATAACATCTTTGGCGACCCTCGACTGACGGGCATGGGAACATCCACCGTGGCCCAGATGGTGAACCCGGCGCGCTGTGGTGGTTGTGCCAGCATTGCCGGGAGCCTCGGCTCTGCCTCCTATAACATGGGAAGACCTATCGAGCAGTGGGTGAAGGAGGCCAAAAGAATAGATGTCCCGAAAGATGCAATGGAGAGGATCTTCACCCCAACCTCTTTCAACGCGGGGCGACTCAACAGATATGCCGAAGACTGGTATTCCCTCTCCAACTGCCTGGGTCGGTGTCACCGGCTGTATATCAACAGGTTCTTCGACGCTGGAACCCAGGCTCAGCTCTACACCGCTATCACCGGAATTGAGACAACCCCCGCTGAACTGTATAAAGCAGGCGAGAGGGCATGGAACCTGTTTAAGTTGCTCAATGTCAGGGCCGGATTCAGCCGCAAGAATGATATGGCTCCCAAGGCGTGGTTCAAGCCGCTCAAGGGGGAAAATATGGAATTTCCCTTGATGGACTACTACAAAACCACCGCCCTGACCAAAGACGATACAGATAGAATCCTGGATGATTACTATGATGAAAGAGGCTGGGACCTAAAAAGCGGCACCCCCACTGCTGAAAAGCTAACGGAACTGGGTCTGCCATTAAGCTAATACCGCCCCTATATCTCGCGCCCCAGGCGTGCTCCGTCATGGATGGCATCAAGTATACGCCCCGGCTTGGCGCAGTCGCCAGCAAGATGGATCTCTCCGACCTTGCCCGCTAAGGCGTTTGCCAGCTGGTCATTGGGGCTGGCGCCGGCGGCAAGAACTATGGTATCAGCCTCAAGCGTTTGCCGCTTCCCCTGGCTATCGATTAAGACCAGGCCATCGTCGTTTATCGCTTCATATTCTTTGACATCGGTGACCAAGGTAACACCCTTGTCCTTCAGGCGGGCAAGGAGAGCATAACGGTTGCTAGGATACATCTTGGAAGCCATTTCAGGCCCCCTCCGAACCACAGTTACCTTCTTGCCCTGCTGAGAGAGAAAATCGGCCGTCTCACAGCCCACCAGCTCGCCACCGATAACCACTACCCTTTCGCCAGTATCGACACGGCCCGACAGGACGTCTACAGCAGTCACTACCCTGCTTGTGTTCATACCTCGGATTGCGGGTATCAAATGCACTGAACCGGTGGCGAGGATGACTGCATCCGGTCTCTCTTGCTCTACCAGCTCCGGCGTTAGCACGACGCCGGCCTTGACCTGAACGTTGCTTTTCTCAAGCTGGTGAGCCAGGTAGCGATTAAGCAATGCCAACTCCTGTTTATATGGCGGTACCGCCGCCGGTATGAGCTGTCCCCCCAGCGCGTTTTGCCTCTCATACAAGGTGACCTCATGTCCCCTCTGGGCGGCAACCCGTGCCGCCTCCATGCCAGCGGGACCGCCGCCTGCCACTATAACCTTCTTCACTTTGGTAGCAGGTTCTATGGTTAACTCCGCCTCCCTGCCAGTGAAGGCATTTACCGAACACCTCAGGCCGAGGCCAGCAAATCCAGTCTCAAAGCAGGCGTTACAGCTTATGCATGGTATGATATCCTCAGTTGCACCCGTGGCTGCCTTTTCTGGCCAGTAAGGGTCGGCGATGAGTTGGCGGCCTATAGCCACCATGTCTGCCTTCCCTTGGGCTAGCACATCTTCGGCAACCCGAGGCGTTCTGAAGCGGCCAACGGCGATTACCGGCACCTTTACCCCACGTTTAATGGCCTCAGCCAGAGGAACGAAGGTGCCTTCGGGCTGCTCCGGCCCAGGGCTGCCGGTGAACCCCTGCCCAGTCATGCCTCCAAGGGAGACATGGATAACGTCGGCCCCGGCCTTCTCCAATTCGGTGGCGAAATAGGCGCTGTCGTCCAGTGTGATTCCCCCAGGTATGTCCTCCCAGGCTCCGAGACGATAGAAGATGGGGTAGTCGTCGCCCACCGCCAACCGTATAGCGGAAACACACTTCGTTCCGAAACGTGTGCGTCGGGCAAGGTCTCCACCATATTCGTCGTCGCGCCTATTGGTGGCCGGGGAGAAGAACTGGCAAGCAAGGTAACCATGAGCCCCGTGAACCTCGACAAAGTCGAAACCTGCCCTCTGAGCATTGGCAGCGGCCAGGGCAAACCTGGAGATTATAATCTCGATCTCAGATATAGTGAGACTGCGCTCTTCGGCGGTGTCGGAGGGCGCCACAGGCTCACCGCGCTTGTCCTGCGGCGTGCCAGTCCCAGCGGGGAAAATGTTGCCATGCCAGAGCTGTACGCCTATCTTAACGCCGAAATGATGGACATCATTGATAAGGGGGTGTATTCCATCGAGGAATGCGTCTACGCCTCCTGGTCGGCCCCACGCCTCGTCGGTGGCGAATAGGTCCACCGAGGTGGCGGCCATGATAATGGTGCCAACACCTCCCCTAGCCCGCTCTACATAATAGGCCCTGGCCCGAGGGCTTCTCATCCCTACCCCCACCTGCATCGGCGGCATCACCATCCGGTTCTTGAACTCCACCCCTCTTATGGTTATCGGCTCCAAGAGCTTCATCGTTCTCCTCCTTGCCCATGTCTTATCGCGCCCAGTCTATCAGAGCCTATCACCAGCTTCAAGAATGTATTCCCAATTTGACCCTGTAGCGATGTAATCATGGGGAACGACACTATCTTACACCTCGATACGAATTCTCAATGAGAGCTCTCAATTCATCGTAGGAAGATTAGAATGTCAATAGCGGTTTTCCAAGCGTCACCAAAGTTATTCTTGCAGGAAATTAAATGACCTTGCTGGGCACTTGATGACGTATAAGCGCCTCCCCTCATGGTTGGCTGAATTATAATATGGCACGGCCATGCATTATTAATGCTACTTGTTGAGGGAACAAACCATGCCCTATTAGCAATACGGCCACGGACTAGACGAGTTACCTCAATCCGTGCTCAATTGCCTGTGATGTTCCTGAACTTCCTGTCACATGTTGCAAAAATGGGGCGGAAGGGGTTCTATTTCGCGCTAGATGTTGGCTTGATTATATACAGTGCTGATGTCGCTTGGCGCCATCGTCATCCGAGGGTTGCCAAGATGCATCGTCGTGTTGATAGGTTGCCTTAAGCAATTTCACGATGCTGGGCCCTTTTCCTTCAACATAGCAGCACTCATGTTCGAAGTATCGACAAACGGTGCAAGTGAGGCTGTATTTATCCACCTCGCTGATGTTGTCAAAGACGTCACAGGTCTCGGCGCTCTGTTCATACCACTCTTCGAGGAACTCCTCAAGGCCAACCCTATGAGCACGCAGACTCCTGGCCCACTCGAAGCCAATCCCTCCCTCTACTCCATGCTCCCATCTATGACCACGACAGATGAAAAAACCGAACTCTCCTCTTATCCTAAGATTGGAGTGAAAAAGTGAACTCACATATACCATCCTGGGCCATATTCTTTGTCATCTCAACGTTTAGCTTGTCGCCGGTCTTCGCCATAGCCGCATCAAAGAGGGCCATACACATCGATTTGCAGGGTAGGGCTAGGCCAGCCTCAGCCATCGCCTTGGCGACACTGCAACTCGACACCCGAAACACCAACTCTTTAGTCGTTGCCTTGGCGATATTCCACCTATCGGTCGGCCGTGACGCGAGAGTAGCCAACTCGACGTATCGCTCGAACCGATGAGGAAATGAGATCCCAGTCTGCTTGGCTACCTTCTCTATCATCTCGCCACCGCGGTCGATGTACTTCCCATCAGCCAACTCGATGGTCAACTCCATGACCTTCCTTCCTAACTCCTTCAGGGCCTGTTCCGCCACCTTCTCATCCTTACCCTTAAGGCCTTCAATAAAGGCCTTGACATCGTACTGCGCCAGCACTTCGTCAACCAAACCGCGGGCTGCATCGAATAGCAGCGGCTTCCCTGGTTCCTCCAGGGTTATAAGCCTGTCCTTCATCGGTCTAGCGTATCTGTAATTTAGAGTCATGTCACACTCCCTTCGTTAAAGCTAACCTGAATGGCGTTGTTGGGGCAAACCTCGACACAGTCCATGCAGCCGCTACATTTGTTCAGGTACACCGCCCGCACAACGAAGTACTGTGGGTCCGTCTCACGATACTTCTGCACCCCCACAGAGGTGCCCAGACCAAGCACATGCGTCGGGCATACGACCACACACTTGCGGCAGAAGTAAGCGCCGCCACATTTCTCATCATCAACCGTTATCGTTGGCAGCATCTCCATATACCTCTCTTTCAATTCTTACCAAACGTTAGCCAGAGCTGGCAGGCTGGCACGGTCTACCAGGCTGATTGCCCCCTGATCGCACTCGCTGACGCATAGCCCACACCCGAAGCACTGGAACTGGTCGATATAGGCCATGTTGTTCGATGGCGAGAAGCTGAGTGCCTTGAACTGGCAGCGAGCCACACAGCGGGCACATCCGGTGCAAAGCTCGGGGTCTACCTTTGCCACGTAGTGTCCCTTCCATAGGGCCTTTACCCCCAAATCGATCGTCGTTCTAATGAAGGCACAGTCAGGATAGTCGCAGTTGCATAGCCCGGCAAGATATGGTGTGCCGAAAGTAGCGACGGTCTGGACCAACCCCTTCTTATTAAGCTTGGTAATTACCTCTTTGGCCTCATCAGGTGTAATATAGTGCATCCCTCCCCGATACGTATCAGGCCACCGCTCCCACTTGTACATCCCAGGCCCCATACCCATACAGACGAAGTTCTCCTCGTCGGGCATAGCTCTCATAGAACGGCGGCAGGCGCATGTCATCAAGCCGATGGGGTAGATCATGTCGCAGATCTTAAGAGCCTCATCAAGCGTTACCACCTGTCCAAAGTGAGTTAGCCACGCGGTAGCCTCCGCCCTCTCCTTTATCTCCTGCACTTTCTCCAAGTCTCCACTGTCCAAGGCTTCGAGGAACTCACGTCCAATGACAGACATGCCCCCAGCTTCCTGCGGGTTGGCTTCAGCTCCTGATGCCTCAGCCTCCTCCCTCCTGATCTTGTATATCCTGCGAGCATAGTTTGCCGGATTGAAGTACCATCTCTCATATCCATCGCCATACTTGTCACACCAATCACACATAACGTGCCTCCTTTTACATATCGTTTTAAATTGCGTGTTTTCCTATTTTAGCTCGCGAGATGGCAATCCCCATGCCTATCCCTCTTAGCACAACGATGATATGCCGATAGCACCTGGCTGTCAAGCTTCTTTAGAAACGCCGGCGAGCCCACAGCATCCGACACCCAGGATATCTTTAACGCAGATTTTCCCCCGGCGGTGGCTCAGATAAGGTATGCTGTCCGTGCTTCTGAGAAAAGCATATCGAACTCCTCGCACTGACAGCTTAATAGAGGTACAGGGATTAAGTGGGGATGTAATTGGCAGTAGTCAGGCGATTCCTCTAGATTTGAAGTGAGCCGTCGGGGATTCGAACCCCGGACACCCTGATTAAAAGTCAGGTGCTCTACCCCTGAGCTAACGGCCCACATTCGGCTCCAGTACACTAACAAACCGCTACAGTCATTTTGGGGTCAGCGTGTTGATCTTATGCCTGCACCGCACCCTGTCGATAGGCTGATTCTACTATGTCCGTATACCAAATTCAAGGATGTATGATAGTCGAGATGACATATATACCGCAGCTTACCAGCAATGACCAGCTCACATGTTGTTTAATGTGAAATACCCAGTTCGATACGCTCCCACACTCACACAATAGGCGTTCAGCCATAAGCGGGTTAGGATAATAATATATACCTCACGATTAAGAGACGAATATATGATGGCATACCCGAGGGGTTTGACAAAACTTCTCGCTTATGATAGCGTTTGGTTAAACGGTTTCCTATTTCCATATACAGTTAAAGAAACTATAGCTATGGGCTTCGAAACATTAGATGTCGAGAGGAAAGCCCTTTCAATCATGAAAGTGCTGAGCGATGCCAATGGGCCAGTAGGCGCCAGTGTCATCGCTCAGCATTTGAAAGAATATGGGGTAGAGCTAGGCGATAGGGCAGTTAGATACCACCTCAAGCTGATGGATGAGCGCGGGTTAACCCGGCTTGTAGGGCGACGAGATGGCCGAGTGCTCACCGAGCAAGGGATGAAGGAGGTAAAGAATGCTTTGGTCAAAGATAAGATCGGCTTCGTGACCTCCAAGATAGAGCTTCTTGCATTTCGCACAAACTTTGACTTTGAGAAGCGCTGCGGTGCCATCCCCGTTAATGTTTCTATCTTCCCCCAGGATAGATTCAACCAGGCGCTCCAAGCGATGAAGCCCGTTTTCGAGAGTGAGCTTTGCGTAAGCGACCTAGTAGCTGTAGCCAGCGAAGGACAGCGGCTGGGCGAGCTAACCGTTCCCTACGGCAAGATAGGACTGGCCACCGTTTGCAGCATAATAATCAATGGTAGCTTGCTTAAGGCCGGCGTTCCCATGGACTCACGATTTGGTGGAATACTTCAGATTAGAAACCACAAGCCCCTTCGATTCGTAGAACTGATTCACTACGCTGGCTCATCGCTTGATCCCTCAGAGATGTTCATCAGGGCAAATATGACCTCAGTTAGCAAGGCAGCCGAATTGGGCGATGGTGAGATATTGGCCAATTTCCGTGAAATACCAGCCCTCTGCCGGCCGATAGCGGAGCAAGAGGTGGCAAGGTTAAAGCAGGCCAGGTTGGGAGGACTTATCGCTATGGGGAATACCAGCGAACCAGTGTGCGAAGTCCCTGTGGACCTCAACAGGGTTGGGATGATCCTCCTGGGTGGTCTGAACCCGGTCGCTGCCGCTGAGGAAGCTGGTATAGAGACGGAAAACCATGCCATGCATACGGTTATGGAGTATCAGGACTTGATTAGATTTCAAAATTTAATAAATGGAGAGCTAGGCAAAGCGACAACAAATTCAAAGAAAGGGGTACCAGATAATGAATCTACGACGACCAAACGCAAATGATGCCACCAGAACCACCAATCGTTCCAGAAATGTAGTGCCTATGAGCGGTCTCTGCAGTCGCTGCATTGACGGCTGTACCGGTAACTGCGAGGTATTCAAGGCAACCTTCCGCAGTCGGGAACTAATCTATCCCGGACCATTCGGCGAAATCACTGCCGGAGGCGACAAAGACTATCCTATTGACTACTCACATCTTAATATCCAGGGATATGCCTTAGGAGCTGAAGGGCTTCCCGCTGGCGTTGTCGGTGACCCCGATACCGCCACTTTCCCAGCGGTCAATACAGAGACCGAATACGGCTGGGATATCAAATCCAAGATGAAGGTTCCTATCTTCACCGGCGCTTTAGGTTCCACAGAGATTGCCCGCAAGAACTGGGAGCATTTTGCCATTGGCGCCGCCCTCAGCGGGGTCACACTTGTCTGTGGCGAAAATGTTTGCGGCATCGACCCCCAGCTTGAGTTTGATTCCAATGGCAAGGTTGCTTCCGCACCGGATATGGACCGTCGAATCGAGGTCTATCGACGTTATCATCAAGGCTACGGGGAAATCTTGGTCCAGATGAACGTAGAGGACACAAGATTGGGCGTTGCTGAATACGTTAACAAGAAGCATAATCTCGATACCATTGAATTGAAATGGGGTCAGGGCGCGAAATGCATCGGCGGAGAGACCAAGGTCAATAGCCTAGAACGAGCATTAGAACTTCAGAAACGTGGATACATTATCACCCCTGATCCTTCAGAGCCCGTCAACCAGACAGCCTTTAAGGAGGGCGCTATTAAGGAGTTTGAACGCCATAGTCGCATGGGTTTTATCAATGAAGAAGATTTCTACGCTGAAGTTCAGCGCTTGAGGGCTCTTGGATTCAAACGCGTTACCCTGAAAACTGGCGCCTACAGCCTACGGGAGCTAGCTATGGCCATCAAGTGGGGCTCGAAAGCCAAGATCGACCTCCTTACCATAGATGGTGCCCCCGGTGGCACCGGTATGAGCCCCTGGCGAATGATGGAAGAATGGGGTATGCCAAGTCTCTACCTGCATGCCGCAGCTTATGAGTTTTGCAAGGAGTTGGCCGATAAAGGACAGCGGCCACCTGATATAGCCTTTGCCGGCGGATTCAGCAGCGAAGATGGTGTATTCAAGGCACTTGCCCTTGGTGCACCTTTTACAAAAGCAGTATGTATGGGGCGGGCTCTGATGATTCCAGGCATGGTTGGTAAGAACATCGCCCAGTGGCTTAAGGACGGCAAGTTGCCAAACACAGTCGGCCAATACGGCTCAACCCCAGAAGAGATCTTCGTCTGCTACGAAGAGGTCAAGAATATAGTAGGCGCTGACGAAATGAAGAACATCCCTCTGGGCGCCCTAGGAATATACAGCTACAGCCAAAAAATCAAAGTAGGGTTGCAGCAGTTTATGGCAGGTGCAAGATGCTTCAGTGTGCCCGCAATTACCCGACGTGAGCTTATGTCCCTGACCGAAGAATGCGCCCAAGTCACTGGAATACCCTATTTGATGGATGCCTATAGAGGAGAGGCAATGGAGATTCTAGAGGGTTAAACCTCCAGTTCCACCAAATGAAATGAACGGGCTCCGGCATCTCGGAGCCCGTTCGCTATGATAACCCTCAATAATAAGCAGTTTAAATTGCCTTTCGTAGTGAGCCCTTCGACAAGCTCAGGACAGGCCCTTGGGCTCCAATCAAGATAGGCTTGTCGAATCATGAACGACTATTCTACGTCCCTGGCTCAAGGCAAACGCAGTATATTTATTTTCGAAATAACGCATCTCTTCCCAACTATCCAACTTAGTGTATCTTTGGGGATTTAATTACTATGAGGTATTGTTGCCTTACGCGCTCTTAACCCACTCTACAGCATTTCGGAAAACGCGGAAGCCATCCCCGTACTCCCTCTTGGGTTCTCTTGTCCATCTTGGATGCTGAGTCCAGCGGACAAAACGTTCCGGGTGCGGCATCAAAGCGAAAACGCGACCTGAATCATCGCAAATGCCAGCTATATTATTTAAAGAGCCATTTGGGTTATAAGGATAGCCTGCTTGGATGTTTCCTGTCTCGTCAGCGTAGTATAGGACTACATTCAGCTCATCTAGTATTTTGGGTTCGCCCACTAACTTGCCCTCGCCATGGGCCACGGGTAGATACATGGTGGTTATCCCCTGAGTGAAAATGCACGGGCTAGTCGGATTAGCGCTGAGGTACACCCAGCGTGACTCAAACTTACCAGAATCATTGCCTGCCAGGCTTAGCTGCGGAGGGCCTCCATCCGTCGATTTGGACAAAATACCGGCTTTCACCAGAACTTGGAAACCATTACAAATCCCCAAAACGAGCCCTCCATCTTCAACAAACCTCTGAGTATCCTCTCTAAGCTTCAATCTCACCTCATTTGCCAGAATCTTGCCCGCTGAGATATCATCGCCGTAGGTAAAACCACCAGGTATGACCATTATCTGGTAATTGGAAAGGAGCTTCTGGCGACGGAGGAGTTCATTTATGTGTGCTGACTCTACCTGTGCTCCGGCCTGCTCGAAGGCGAACGTTGTTTCAACATCACAGTTCGTTCCAGGAGCATGTAGCATTAGCGTCTTTACATTTGCCATTACATCTTACCAGCGAAGAGGTTTCTGCCAGGATTCCTTCAGCTCACCAATAGAGGCCGAAAGTACCCTTGCTTTATCAATGCCATAGACCTCGAACTTTTCATCATTTTTTACTTCACCGATGGCGGCAAAATCCACACCGTCCATCACTTCCTCAAACTGGCGCTTGTCTTCTGGCGCAATTTCCGCCAGGAAGCGGGTATTCGACTCTGAGAAGAGCACGAAATCGCTCCTACCTATGGGTTCGCCCAGCGGAACACGCTCTAGATGAATCACCATCCCAAGCCCTCCAGCAAACGCCATTTCAGCCGCAGCTACGCCGATGCCACCCTCACTGCAATCATGACAAGCCTTAACCAGGCATTTATCTGTGGCTGTACTAAGCCTATCCATGAGTTTCTTCCCCTTCTTAGCATCCACTTTGGGCACGTTATTTCCCACATAGCCATGAACATCATAATAGTGCGAGCCACCTAATTCATTCTGTGTTGTACCGACGATGTATATAAGGTCGCCCGCTTCTTTGCAGTCCATAGACACCACTCGATTCACATCCTCCATCACGGCCATAGCCGATATAAGAAGCGTATGCGGAATACAAATTGTCTTTCCCTCAGCTTCATACTCATTGAATAAGCTATCCTTGCCAGAGATGAAAGGAGCCTCATAGGAGATAGCAATATCATAGCACGCCTGTGCCGCCCGCACTAAAGCTCCCAGCCTATCAGGCTTATCTGGTTTGCCCCAACTGAAATTGTCCAGTAATGCTACCTTCTGAAGACTTCCCCCTACAGCGATAACCTGTCTCAATGCCTCGTCTATGGCAGATGCAGCCATCCAGTAGGGATCGATGTCTCCGTATTTAGGATTTATGCCATTAGAAACGATCATACCCATGTCTGAACCAAGTATTGGCCTTACGATGGCAGCATCGCTTGGGCCATCGTTATTCCTTCCCACCAGGGGCTTAAGGACGCTACTGCCTTGCACCTCGTGGTCGTATTGGCGTATCACCCATTCCTTGCTGCAAACATTCAATGAACCCAGGATCTGTAATAACGCTTCTCGCAGGTCAGGTGGCTCGGGAAAGTCCGGCTCATCGTGTTGCGGTTGCTCCCAGACAGCCTCTTTCTCGACTTGAGGTAGACCATGATGCAGGAATTCCATATCAAGGTCGCAAACAATCGTATCCTTATAGAAAAGCTGAAGCCGCCTATTATCGGTAAATTCACCGATGATTGCAGCTTCTACATCCTCGCTGGCAAAAAGGGCGATCAACTCATCGACGCAGTTTGCCGGAACAGCCAGCAGCATCCGCTCCTGTGACTCCGATATCCAGATTTCTGTATAAGAAAGCCCTGAGTATTTCAAGGGTACTCGTTCCAAATATACGCGCACCCCTGTTTCCTCTGCCATTTCCCCAACTGCTGACGAAAGGCCACCTCCGCCACAATCAGTAATTCGCCGATATAGTCCCCGATCCCGTGCCTTTAGCAGAACATCGATCATCCTTTTCTCGGTGATAGGATCGCCTATCTGAACAGAGCTGGTAGAAATTGCCTCGGATTCCCTGGTTAGTTCTCCCGAGGCAAATGTAACGCCATGTATCCCATCGCGCCCTGTCCTACCTCCAACCACAACAACCAGATCTCCAGGTTGCTGCTGACCTCTCTGGCTCATGCCTTTAGGTAATAATCCAACTGTGCCGCAGAAGACTAGCGGATTTCCCACATAGCGTTCATCGAAAAGTATGGCCCCATTCAGAGTGGGAATCCCAAGGCGGTTGCCATAATCAGCCACGCCGGCACGGACACCCTTGAAAATACGACGTGGGTGCAGGACGCCCTGGGGAAGCCTCTCATAAGGGAAATCAGGAGGACCGAAGCAGAAAACGTCGGTGTTGAGTATTGGTTTTGATCCAAGCCCCGTGCCCAAAGGGTCACGAATAACGCCACCTATTCCAGTCGAGGCTCCGCCATATGGCTCAACTGCTGACGGATGATTATGAGTCTCGACTTTAAAACACAATGCATATTTGCCATCGAAATCTATTACTCCAGCGTTGTCTGTAAAAACCGAGAGACACCAGGGCTTGTTCAGTTCCTCGGTGACCCTCATGATAGTGCTCTTTAGCAAGTTATCAATAACAACCTCACCAAGCCTGATCTTGCCTCTGAAGGTCTTGTGTTTGCAGTGCTCAGACCATGTTTGCGCCAGTGTTTCAAGCTCAGCCTCGGTCGGATTTCGACCCAACTTAGAGAAGTAATTCTGGATTTGCTTCATCTCATGTAGGTCCAGCCATAGCCTATCTTTGCTCAGCTCTATTAGTTCGTCATCGTCCATACCCAGCAAATCGATAACTGATAAAGAGAATTCATACGTCGCTGACGGAAGTGAGGGCCCTTCGCGCGTGGTGACCATATGCTGGATCACGCTATTTACCAGTAGTTTATCACAGATAGATTGAAGATTATCGTCTGAGAGTTCACCCCATAAGTAGTATCTCTTGGCGGTTTTTACCGATTCAATTGTCGTTATGCCAAGGTCAAGAATACCCTTTTTAACGCTCTCCTCCACGGGGTCCATCACACCAGGATTGTAAGCGACTTCAATAACACGAGCATTACTTTCTTCAACCTGAGTATGGGACACCTCACCATATGAATACTCTTCAACTACTGGATCGACCAGTAGCTCTCGACAGATTCTCCCCACCTCTTCCTCATTCAGTCTCCCCTCAAGTAAATATACGTCACTGACCTTGGCCCGTCCGATAGTTGCGATGCCAAGATCGTGGATATCTTTTTGTAACCCTTCTCCTCTAGGTTCTGGAAAGCCAGCCTTTATAGAGACCTCGATTCGGAACAAGTGATCCCCCTCTACCTGAACATTGAAATCCTTTATACTCTGACGGATATCCCCTTATCCTGTAAGTACGTCTTTACCTGAGAAATGGAGAGCTCTCCAAAGTGGAAAATAGAGGCGGCAAGAACAGCAGAGGCCTTACCCAAAACTACGGCTTCATAGAGATGTTCTAGCCTTCCTGCTCCACCAGAGGCGATAACCGGGATAGCAACGGCCTCCGCCACCGCCTTAGTCATCTCCAGGTCATAGCCTTCTCTGGTGCCGTCAGCATCCTTGCTGGTAAGCAATATCTCTCCAGCACCCAGCTTTTCCACTCTCTTTGCCCAGTCCACAATATCCATCCCCGTAGACTCATTGCCGCTCCTAACCACTACTTCCAATCTGGGAAGACCACTATGCGTCGGGTTCTTCCTGCCATCGATAGCTACGACCAGCTTTTGTTTCCCAAATTCCTTCGAGGCTTCCTCTATCAGCTTGGGATTTTCAACCGCAGCGGTGTTAATCGAGACCTTATTCACACCAAGTGCGAACAAGTCCTTCATATCTTCAATGCCCCTGATACCACCCCCAACAGCGAAGGGCATGGTGACCTTTTCGGCTACCCTTTTAACCCATTCCAGCCTCGTTCCTCTGTTCTCAACGGTAGCCATGATATCGAGGAACACGAGTTCATCTGCTCCTTGTTGGCAATAGGCCTCGGCTGCTTCTACAGGGTCACGGGCGTCTCGCAAGTTCACAAATTTCACTCCCTTGACTACCCTTCCATCTTTGACATCCAGACACGGTATAATTCTCACCTCGTTGCTCATCTCAATGCTCCCGAATATTATTGTATTTCATTACGCTGCAAGAGCGCTCAATACTTATTGGTCGTCAGGGTTAGGCCCATAGGAACCAGATTTACCCATGATACACTGATTTAGAAAAACTGTCGACCTTTATAATGTTGCCTGAGTCTCTGCAATATGTAAACCAAAGGCTCCAATTGTATACTTGCTCGTTTTGTTGATTAGAATAGGGGCGTGGGGGCTAGCAGGGGCAGCACTTGGAAATCATCAACTATTTATCAGCCAGTTCGATAGCCAGAACCATTGAGGTCTCTACCTAGCACCCAACAATCTGCGCTAGCGCGCAATAACTGTGCTAAGGAATTGTTCTATCCGCGTTCGGGATTCATCAGCAGATGTTACCCTCGGGTCCACGAGATCAACATCGTATAGCAACAAAGGCAACCCGCGCTCGCGACAAGCGTCCCTAATGAGGCCATAAGCACCGGTGATCCACTTGCACCCAGGATGAGCGGCAACGATAGCACAATCCCCCTTCCACTCCTCTACCACATACAACAAGTCCTCGATATACTCGTCGAATGCGCCCCGGCCCAGTTTCCCCATTGGCGCCTGCAATGCTCTCCAAGCCATGCCTCTGAGCATTTTCTCTGGCGTGGAGGTATCTATAGGTTCGACACGATAATCATCATATTCAACATAGGGAACCACTGCTCCCAACTCGTTCATCCAATCCATCAATGGTCTGTCCCAGCCAATAGGGAAATGGAACCATATCACCCTTGCCTTTTCGTCGGGAACCGCCGTTTCCCCCTTAGCTACTCTATCTCGTACATCATCGAGGAGAGCCTTCACACCAGCAGTGGCTGAAGGAGAGCCGAACAAAGTCATGCCTGCAAGAGTACCAGCCCCAAACGGACCGCTGCGAGGTGTCGGTTTCAGTTTTTGAAACTCCATCGCCTCAAGCCAATACTCGACGCAGCGATTACTCTCCTCCAGCACTTCCCTGAGCCGGTCGTAGTCCATTTTCTTCCCGCTATGCTCCTCGAGGAAGGAAATGAGACCTTTGAATTGCCTTACCCAGTAATCCAAAGCCCCTTCCTGGTCCATATGATATGGGGAATCGTTAGTCCACATAGGGGCCCCGGTAAGAAGCTCTATGGCCTGATAGGTTATTGTAGAACTCTGGCATGGCATAGCAGATAACACAATCATCGTCGGCGGCGGCATCTTCTCCAGTAATAAACCTCCAATAATCGCTTTATCGAAAGTACATAGGTCTTCAGGAATCCCAGCCTGATGAGCAGCGTCAATGCTGTTATTAACATGTTGTGGATCAATCTCTCTCCCCAAAACAGCCCATAGCTCACAGCAGACGGATTGTATGCCCAAACCAACGAAGAGTTCGGAAAACAGCGAAAACGGATGATATACTATCGGCTTCCCCTCATCCACAGCATTTAAGACTTGCCCCAGCCACTCCGCTGACATTTTCAGCATGGGATCTTCTGCTCCTTTAATCAACTCATACACATTTCGGTGCAATTGAAGATTATCTGCCATAACATCCTTCCCCTTAGTTTTCAAGAAAGCCTGGACTTGACCCTATGTCTGCCTAAGTGTGCACACTATATATTCGCCTTCGTATATCGTCCAATGATGCTGTCGCTATTGATGTGGCTAAAGTCGAATCATGATTAGCAGAGCGTTGTTTACCCAAGATGGCTCATTCTGGTCGATATGAGATATGCTAAGCTAAAAGGCCTAGGTTCCTCACCATTTCCCTAACGGCCACTACACTGGGCGAATTATCTTCAAGGTCATATATCGGCTTGCCCGCTAAGTCGCACTGGGTTATGTTTATATCTTCGGGGATAAGCCCTACCACCTCCAAACCCGCTTGCTCGGCAGCCTGCCTCAACTGCTCTTCCTGCCCTTCTCTCACTCGGCCAATTACCAACCCCGTTGTTACGACCTTCTTTTCTCCCCGCTTGCGGGCCACATCACTAATGAGAGCAGCGGTATTAATGCCCCTAAGCGTGGGGTCAGTAACGATTAGCAATATGTCAACCTTGCCGGTAACCCTCCTGTTTACTTGCTCCACTCCAGCTTCACCATCAATAAGAATAACATCAAAGCTCCGGGAAAGCGACTGAAGAGCGTCTCTCAAGATGTCATTCACCGGGCAAAAACACCCTTCGTCCTCGCTTTTCCCCATTGCCAGCATGGCAAAACCGTCCAACTCGATAAGGGTCTCAAAAACCATGTAGTCAATCATACTGACCACTTCGATCTTCGCCTTCTTGCCACCCGTCCGCGCCGCTCTAATTATCTCCTCCATAACATCGCCGATCGTCTTGTTCACGCGCACACCCAGCGCCTGAGGTAAACCTACTACCGGGTCAGCATCGACGACTAACAGCTTCGCATTACTCCCAGCAAGGGCCTTGGTAAGAAGCACAGTAAGGGCGGTTTTGCCCACCCCACCTTTGCCGACCATGGCAACCGATCTTGCCGGCGATGAAACCTGATTCTTACTCATTTATTAGCTCTCCACTTTGCCCTCGCCAGTAGATCAGTCAGTTTCTCCTGCCTCTATAGCGGCCTTCTTTCGTCGCAGAACTATCCATTCCCTTACCGCATCACACACAGCTTCATTATCACAAGTGCTACAATTGTACTCAGTACACTCGTACGTGCCATCGTCCTGTCTCACCAGTTTTCTTAGTTCACCACTGAACTTGCGCACACCGGCAGCAATATCATCCAACTGATTGACATCATCCTTGCTCGAGGTAACAAAAACAACCTCAGAGGCCTGAATCAAGGGGTGCTTCCGCTTGAAAATTGCCATTAGTGCCCGGCCTAAGGTCTCGAAGGAAAAACCCCTCCCTGCAGCATCGTTGCCAACCCTGCTCCACACGCGTCGCGGTACGCTTCGGAGCATGTAGCCCTCTATCTGGTCGGACGCGAACTGCGTCCTCTCCAAGTCCAGGTAATGCTCCTCCTTGAGCTCAGTACCGCCAACTATGATGACCTGGCCAAAGGGGAGGCTCTCCCCTTCACTCTCCTGGATATCGGGGCCAATCAGGGTGATGCGCCCATCTTCAACGCAGGAACTATCGTCGCTCCATATCACAAATGCACAGGAGGCAACACTGGGATTGCCCAACTCAACAAAGGTATCTTCCTTCAGTATTAGGCTTGCTCTCTCCTGGGTGCCTACACCGACTGGCAAGCCATGAACAAGCTCGTCAGCAGATGTATCACATTGGATCTCTCTGAACTGCTTCCCTTGCTTTCTCTTCTCCTCTATGTATTCCCTGACTCTGCTGAGATGTACCTCGTATGCTTTCATGTCACCCGTCCCATGCCAACAGTAAGCGCAACCCTGCGTCTGTCACGCGCGGCCCCCTTTGGTATTTTTGCGAGCTCTCTAGTTTACAGAGGCTCCCTGCTCCTTTGCCGAAGCGCTTTTCCGCAACCTCTCCGCTGCTAACAGAGCTGCCCCGAGTGCTCCTATAATCTGCGGATCTTCGGAAAGTCTCACTATATCACTACCCAGTCCCTTGCCCAGAACATCGATCAATCCCGCATTCTTAGCACAGCCGCCGGCAATGGTAATATCTTTTCTTGCCCCAACTCTCCTCACCAAGGTCAGCAGTCTGCTCGCTATCGAGGTATGGATCGCATTGGCGATATCAGCTAGTCCCTCGCCCTCATTTACTAAGGTAATGACCTCAGATTCAGCGAACACGCTGCACTGACTGCTTATGACCAGTTCTTTTGTAGCTTCCAGCGATATGGTAGACAATTCCTCCAGGGCCAGTCCCAAAGCCCGAGCCTGGTTCTCCAGATACCTTCCTGTCCCAGCAGCGCATTTGTCATTCATAACGAACTCAGCCACCTTGCCGTTTTCGTCAAGCCCTATAACCTTCAAATCCTGGCCCCCGATGTCGATGATGGTCCTTACTGAAGGAGATAGCCAGTAGGCTCCCACACCGTGACAGGTTATCTCCGAGATATTCTCGTTTGCGAAGGGAATTTTCATCCTTCCGTAGCCGGTACCTACAATGTAATCCAGTTCGTCTAACGAAGAGATACCAACCTTCTCCATCGCTTCACCTATAGCGATGCGGGCTGTCTCCTCAGGCCTCGGCTTACAAGGAATAATGGTGTAAGAATCAATCGCACCATCTTTCATAATAACAGCCTTGCCTGTGGTGGAACCGACATCGCAACCAGCAACAATCATGCAACATGTCCCCTTTCTATTTCTAACGATCAATAACCGTAGTAAGAAACTGCTCTATCCTGGTCCGGGACTCCTCAGCAGAGGTTATCCTCCTGTCAACAAGGTCAACATCGTACAATAACAAGGGGATTCCACGCTCGCGACAGGCGTCCCTGATCAGTCCATAGGCCCCCGTGACCCACTTGCAGCCGGGATGAGCGCCGAGGATAACGCAGTCCCCCTTCCACTCGTCAACCGCATACAGCAAATCGTCGATAAAAGCGTCGAATGCACCTCGCCCCAGTTTCCCCATGGGAGCCTGCAATGCCCTCCAGGCCATGCCTCTGATCATCTTTTCCGGTGTGGAGGTATCTACTGGCTCGACACGAAAATCATCAAAAAGAACATACGGGACCACTGCTCCCATCTCATTCATGAAACTCATCAACGCATTATCCCAGAACACCTGGAAATGGAACCAGATTACTCTTGCCTTTTCATCCGGAATTGCCGTTTCCCCCTTAGCTACCTTATCTTTCAACTCATCAAGGAGAGCTTTAATAGCCGCGGTGCCTTCAGGGGTTCCGAATCCCATCATGCCTGAAAGTGTGCCTTGTGACAACGGACCGCTGTGAGGCACCGGTTTAAGTTTCAATAGCTCTGTCGCTTCAAGCCAATACTCGACACAGCGATTACTCTCCTCCACCACCTCCCTGAGCCGGTCATAGTCCATCTTCTTCCCGCTGTACTCCTCAAGGAAGGAAATCATACCCTTGTACTGGTTTACCCAGTGTTCCAAGGCACCTTCTTCGTCCGTATCATAGGGCGTATCGCAAACATATAGAGGAGCCCCAGTAAGACTTGCTACAGCCTGGTAGGTGATATAAGCATTCTGGCAGGGCATACCTGACTGCGCGATCATTGACGGTGGCGGCATCGTCCCTCGTATTACGCTCCCGATAATCGCCTTATCAAAAGAACACAGTTCGGGAGGAATGCCGGCTTCGTGAGCCGCATCAATGCTCTTGATAGCATGATCGGGGTCAACCTGTAGACCCACGATATCCCACGCCTCACAACAGATGGGTTGCACATCCAGAGCAACCATAATTTCAGAAAACGTGGTAAATGGATGATACGCTATTGGCCTCCCTTTCTCCACTGCATCCAAGACCCCTCCCAGCCAGTTCGCTACGAGTCTCGGCCCAGGTTCCTGTGCTCCTTTTAGCACTTCATAAACACTCCGATGTATTTGAAGATTATCGCTCATCAATCTATCTCCCAATAGTCTCTAGGAAAGCCTGAACCCTGGTCCGCATCTGCCCAACAGCGCCCATCAGGTATTCCCTTTCGAGCACCATGTATGGTGTAGGGCTGCTCTCCTTTTTTATATCCCATTCCATCATGGCACCCTCACCACCCCACGTATCACAATACTTCATCCGCTGAATGATTATCCCATCAATTTTGAATTCCTTCACCAAATCCATGAGGAACTGCTGCCTTCGCGGATGATCGATCATGCGGGGACATGAAACGCGTTCGAGGTAACGCTTTGCCAGAGCAGGTATCGGCTCGGCATCCTCATCAACCAGGTCCCAGAAGTCTCTAATTCCAAAACACAAGAAGTCTGTGATTACCAGCCCGCCAAGTTCTTCGATCAATTTGACATATTCAGGGTCCTCAAGCTCGCCACCACCGAGTAATAAACGCGCTCTATAGTCAGAAAAACCGTCTCGCCCCCTCAGCCCTTCCAGCGCTTTCCCCAGTAGCTGGTTGAATTCTTCCACCGGCATCGACGTGCTGGCGATAAGAATCTCTAAGACTTCGGTGCCACTAATAGGTGGCGAATCTTGCTTCCTCAGCTCATAAAGGCTCTTTAGAAGTCTGCGTTTCTCATTATGGACTTTGATACTCTGGCGCAAGGCTTCATCGGTGATTCTTACCTGGAAGTTATTCTCCAGGCTCCGCCTGAACCTGTCCAATCCACTTTGTAGCCATTCCTCAGTCTCCCCATCAGCTTTCATTGGCATGCTCAAAAAGTGAAAATAGAAGGGAGTCGCGGAGGGTTGGACCTTGCCAGCTTTCCAGATATCGTACAGACGGCGGACATGATCGCAACTATAAAGGGCAACAAGCCCATCGAGGAACTTGTACTCACCCCTCATTGCTTGGTCAAGCGAGTGGCGACAGTAAGTACACATCGTACGATACGTGTAAACATCCCCCAGGTCCGAACTGGTGCTGCCTGTGGCCCTAATCCTATAAGGTAACATGCCGGCAGCGTGGATAATTTCAACTGGAACATAGGTACAGTAGTAGCCCATAACCTTACCACCCTTCTCCTTCCAGCTCTCAATGTAGGGGTTGGTAAGAGTCTTAGCCGGCTGTCTCAACTCCTCTAGTGCTGTCATACAGTGTCTACCTCCTCCTTTTTGTGATTGATTGGCGAAAAATCGATGCCCCCAAGAGAACAACAGGTGAAAACCGCACCCAGCTATTGTATCATCTATTCTCAAACATGGTCAAACTCTTAGATAATTCTTAGTAATTATGTATAATATTTAGTTATTTTATACACTAAGAGTAGTATCTATTGACGAATCACTTACGGCGGGCCCCCACTGGTGGCCTCCAATGCTAAGAAGCAATTACCGATACCCATGAATGAGCGGGTAAAAATATAGAGGGCACTTATCTTAGAAACTAAATTCCCTGGCCACTTCAACAACGGTCAGAATACCGGACGAAACATATTCAAGATCGTATAGCAGCTTGCCACAACCGAAAAAGAAAACTTACGGACGAGCCTTCCTCACTGCCACAAACTAGGCCCGAATCACCCCTGGCATAGATCTTTTAAAGCCCAAACCATTAGAAGGTGACAAATTCAGTGAACAATTAGGATGACATTCTCACTTGAAAACGACAGTGGTGAGAAACTGCTCTATCCTCGCCCGAGATTCTTCAGCGGAGGTTAGCCGCGGGTCAAATAGGTCAACGTCATAGACCATTACCGGAATTCCTCGCTCGCGAGCGATATCCCTGAACAGGCCATAGCATCCCCTGAGCCACTTACACCCAGGATGACCGGCGAGGATGACACAATCACCTTTCCACTGTTCAACCGCATTGAGGCAGTCATCAATCCAAAGTTCGGAAGCGCCCCGGCCCTGTCTCCCCATAGGGCTCTGCAGCCCTCTCTGCGCAAGCCCCCTGATGATAGTCTCCGGTGAAGTGTTATCTATTGGCTCGGCGTTGTAATAGCCAACCAGACCCACAGGAATCACTGCTCCCATCTCTGCCATCCAAGGGGTCAACCCACCATCCCAAAATACGGGGTAATAGAACCAGATCACCCTCGCCTTTTCCTCTGCGACTGCCGTTTCTTGCTTATCCAGTCTTGCTATCAAGTCATCACGGCTGGCTTTCACCGCCGCAGTGGCTGCGGGAAGCCCGAGCGAGGTCAGGCCCGCCATGTACCCAGACACGAAAGGGCCATTTAGAGGCAGCGGTTGCAGTTTGAGCAGCTCTACCCCCTCAAGCCAGTAGTCGATGCAGCGGTTACTCTCTTCCACCACTTCTCTGAGCCGGTCATAGTCCATTTTCTTCCCGCTGTGCTCCTCGAGGAAGGAAATAAGGCCTCTGAACTGGTTTACCCAGTAATCCATGGCCTCCTTTTCATCCATCCAGTAAGGACAGTCCAGGAAGTAAGTCGGGGCACCAGTAAGATACGCTACAGTCTGGTAGCTTATTTTGGAGTTGTCACAGGGGAAAGTCGGCAGGACAACCATGCTAGGCGGCGGTATTTTGTCCAGCATTGTGTCCCCGATTATCGCCTTATTGGCAGAACACAGTTCAGGATGAATGCCGGCATCCTGGGCGGCATCGATGCTCTCACAACAAGCGTTGGGATCCAACTGTAATGACACTACCTGCCATAGCTCCGGGGAGAGGAGCTGTATGTCCAGGGCAACCATCAATTCGGAGAAAATGGTAAATTGATTATGCAGTATGGGTTTCCCCTCATCCACTGCGGTGAAGATTCCCCCCAGCCAGTCCGCCATCATCTTCATGAATGGTTCTGGCAATGTCTTTACCACGTCATACAATCCTCGGTGAAGCTGATACTTCTGCGTCATAATGTTACCTCCCGATAGTTTCCAGGAATGCCTGTACCCGGGTACGCATCTGACCCACGGTACTCATCATGTATTCTCTTTCCAGGACCATGCACGGCGTGCCATTCTTTCTCGCCTCCCACCGGGTTCTAGCACCCTCGCACCCCCAGTTGTCACAATACGTCAGCCGTTGAACGATAATCCCATCTGCTTTGAAATCCTTAACCAAATCCTTTACGAACTGATCCCTTAACGGATAGTTAACCATACGGGGACAGGAGACGCGCTCGATGTAGCGCTTGGCCAAGGACGCCACTGGCTCGGAATCCTCGTCAGCCAGGTCCCAGAAATCCCTCGTGCCGTAACACAGAAAGTCGCTGACAACCAGCCCACCAAGTTCTTCAATTAATCTTACATAGGCGGGATTGTCAAGCTCACCGCCAGCCAGTAGCAGCCGGGCTTTATAGTCCGAAAAACCATCCCGTCCCTCGAGTTCATCCAACACTTGCTTCAGTAGTTGATTGAATTCTTCCGCCGGCATCGCGGTGCTGGCGATAAGTATCGCTAAGGTCTCAGCGCCAGTGATCGGAGGCGCCTCCTTCTTCCTCAGTTCATAGAGGCTCTTAAGCAGTCTGCGCTGCTCGTTGTAGGTTTTTATGCTCTGAGACAGGGCCTCATCGGTGATTTTTGCCTTGAAGTGGCTCTCCAGGCTCTGCTTAAACCGGTTTACCTCACCTGCCATCCACTCCACCGCCAGACCATCAACTTTGAAAGGTACACTAAGAAAATGGAGGTAGTAAGGAGAGTAAGGGAGATCGATTTTGCCAAAGCGCCACGCATCGAACATACGGCGAATATGGTCACAACTGAAGAGAGCAACAAGTCCATCAAGAAACTTGTATTCTCCCCTCATCGCCTGGTCGAGTGAGTGGCGACAGAAGGTACAGGTTATATGAGAGGCATAAAGATCGCCCAGTTCGGTGCTGGTGCTCCCTGTAGCTCTCATCCGATAGGGAAGCATGCCAGCAGCATGAATCACCTCCACTGGAACATACGAGCAGAAGTAGCCTACAACCTTGCCACCTTTTTCCTTCCAGCGATCGATGTAGGGATTCTTAAGGGATGCAGCCGGTTTAGTCAATTCTTCTAATGCTGTCATTGGTATCCACCTCCTTGATTATGGGTTCACTATTGCCAGTTGAGCATAAGCCGCATACTATAGGATCTTTTGCTTCTCAAAACCTATGCTCAACCAGCGTCGGCTGGGTTAGACGCTATGTTTACTACAGAGTTCCTTGCTACGTTCAGCCAGATAGGCCAATGAGCAGCCTTCCAGCGTTTCGAGCAGCTTCTCTTCGGCTTCAAGCCAAACATCGTGGATAGGGCATGTGCTCTCCCGCGGACATTTGCCAGGCTGGATCAAACAATCATTCAGCAAAACTGGGCCCTCTATAGTTTCTACGATTTGGCGCAGGGTAATATCAGCCGCCGACCTGGCAAGTTTCACGCCCCCGTAGGCACCTCGATGAGCCTCTAACAACCCACCTTTCGCCAGGCGTTGAACTAGTTTGGTCAAGAAGACATGCGGTATATCCTGACGTGCGGCAACTTCACGCGTTATTGCTACCCTGCCGTTAGCAACGGTAGCGATATCAATCATGGCTCTTACAGCATAGCCTGCGCCTCTACTAATTATCATTCTTATTATTTAGACTATTAAGACCTTCTTTGTCATATTAATATATAATTATCACTTTGTCAATAGCCTGTGCTCGTCCAACACATGAATAATACATTGAATCCTCCGAGCCGAAACCCTCATCGAAGTGAAGAGGAGGCAAAGAATATTTATTCAGACTATTTGCCAATCAAAGCAAACTCCAAGATAGTCCTTCCCTGAACACAAAATTGTGCCTATTGTGGTATACTGGAATCAAGGTGGATGGTGAGATTCAGCAGGCCATCGAGACCCTCAGAAAGGGAGGCATCGTCGCCTACCCCACGGATACCGTCTATGGGTTGGGCGCCAGTGCTTTTAATGATGATGCTGTGGCAAAGGTTTACGAAGCCAAGGGTAGACCACGCCAGTTTGCTCTCCCCTTGCTCCTTAGCAGTGTATCCCAGATAGTACTTGTAGCCACGGATGTCCCCGCAGTCGCGTGGCGCCTTGCGGATCGATTCTTACCAGGCGGTCTAACACTCATTTTAAATAAAGCGCCCACATTATCAGACCTAGTCACTGGCGGGAGCGACAAGATCGCAGTAAGAGTGCCCAATCACCCCATCCCAATTGCCATTGTCGAAGGGTTAGGCGCTCCAATCACCGGCACCAGCGCCAACATCAGCGGCTGTCGCAGTCTTGTGACACCACAGGAGGTTCTTCGCCAAATGGGAGACAGGGTGGACCTTATTGTTGATGGCGGCAGATGCCCCGGAGGGACGGATTCTACAGTGGTCGATCTTACCGAGGAAACACCAAGGATAGTAAGATATGGGATGATAAGACGTGAGGAGATCGAGCACGTTTGTGGCACCAGGGTACGCTAGAAGGAGGAGGAAATGCACATCGCTATCGGTGGCGACCATAGGGGTCTGAATCTCAAAGAAGAGATTATTGAATTACTCTCTGAAGAAGGGTATAGCTACGAGGACTTCGGCTGCTATGATACTGGCGCGGTGGATTATCCCGATATTGCAAGGAGCGTAGCTCAGGCGGTGGCAGAGGGGCGTTTCGACCACGGCATTCTCATTTGCAGCACAGGGATTGGTATGAGCATCGTAGCTAACAAGGTCCCCGGGGTGTATGCCGCCCTTTGTCACAATGTCTTTAGCGCCCAGCGCAGCCGGCAGCACAACAACGCCAATGTACTATGCCTCGGTGGGTCGGTTATCGGGGGAGGCCTGGCCAAGGAAATTGTCAAAGCCCATCTCAGCGCTGACTTTGAAGGAGGAAGACATGCGCGGCGTCTAGAGAAAGTGAAGGCGCTGGAGCAACAGCAGCTTCCTTGACAAACATCGCTCTTCGTTGCTAATATGGTCTTGCTTTCCAAAAAGAGAAAGTGATATGGTTAAGTTATTAGACCGCATCAATGAGCCTGCCGACCTAAAGGAATTGACCCCTTCTGAACTCGAGCAGCTCGCAAGTGAAATTCGAGAGGAGATCATTACCACAGTGGGTGCCAACGGCGGGCATCTTGCTTCCAACCTCGGAGTAGTTGAGCTCACCATCGCCCTGCATCGGTGTTTGCAAAGCCCTCGCGATAAGATTGTGTGGGACGTCGGCCATCAGACGTATGCTCACAAGCTACTCACTGGCCGTAGGGAGCTTTTCTCTACCATCCGGCAACACGGAGGCCTAAGTGGATTTGCTGAGCGGGAGGAGAGCCCTCATGACGCCTTTGGTACCGGGCACGCTTCAACATCCATCTCGGCAGCGCTGGGTATGGCGATAGCCCGCGATTTAGCAGGAGAAAACCACAGCGTGGTAGCCGTAATCGGCGATGCTGCTCTGGCAGGGGGTATGGCTTTTGAAGCATTGAATCAAGCAGGACACCTAGGCACCAAATTTATTGTTCTCTTAAACGATAACGGGATGGCGATCTCACCAAGTGTGGGCGCCCTCTCCAGGCTCTTTTACCGGCTCCGACTCGACCGCCGCTACCACCGAGCCAAACAGGATGCGTCGCAAGTGGCAGCAAAACTACCAATGGGGAACAAGCTGCAGCAAGTGTGGAAACGTGTAGAGAAAGGCGTGAAGGGTATAATCATTCCCTCGATGTTCTGGGAAGAGCTGGGCTTTACCTATGTCGGACCCATCGATGGGCATGATATCACCGAACTGGAGATGGTATTATCCCAAGTAAAAAAATACTCTTATGGGCCAACTCTGATCCACGTGGTCACCAAGAAGGGCAAAGGGCATCGCCCTGCCGAGACAGATGCGGTTAGTTTTCATGGTGTGTCCCCAAATCACAGCGGGAAAGAGAGCTGCCCTTCCTATAGCGAGGTCTTTGGCAAAACAGTTCTCCGGCTTGCCATGGAGAATCCCAAGATAATAGCTATTACTGCTGCGATGCTTGAAAGCACGGGACTTGGCATTGTTGCTGACAAGTTCCCAGAGCGGGTTTTTGATGTGGGAATCTGTGAGCAACATGCCGTCACCTTCGCTGCAGGGCTTGCTACCCAGGGATTTAGCCCCATTGTCGCCATATATTCTACTTTCCTCCAGCGTGCCCTCGACCAGGTCATCCACGACGTTTGCCTCCAGAATCTGCCGGTGATCTTCGCCATCGACCGGGGGGGCATTGTAGGCGAGGACGGCAAGACCCACCAGGGTGCCTTCGACCTCTCATATCTAAGTTTTATTCCTAACATGATTCTCGCCTCGCCGAAAGATGAGAACGAGCTTCAACACCTGCTTTACACAGCGCTGAGGGCAAACCGTCCTTTTGCGATTCGCTACCCCAAGGGCACCGGATTAGGTATACCTCTTGACGAGGAGCTATACGAACTGCCCATAGGCAAGGGGGAAGTGCTCAGGACTGGGGATGACGTTGCAATCCTCGCCGTAGGCTCTGTTGTGGCGGCATGCATTGAAGCGGCACAAAGATTAGCTGAGAAGGGAATAGAATGTACCGTAGTAAATGCCTGCTTCATCAAGCCTATCGACTCATCGCTAATCCTGGATATAGCCCAGCGGACTAAGAGGGTAGTTACTGTTGAGGATAATGCCGTGAAGGGCGGGTTTGGCAGCGCCGTGATTGAGCTTTTAGAAAGCGCGCCCATCCATGAGTTTGAGGTTGAGCGTATTGGACTGCCCGACGAGTTCGTGGAACATGGATCTCAGGAGACGCTTCGCGCCAAATACGATCTGGACACTGAGGGGATAGTGAAGCGCGTTTTGTGCGCTTTTCCTCAACTTGCTTCTTTGGTGGAAGCAAAAAAGTAGAAAGAGCTGGGGGTACAGAAAGACGATGCTTAATGGAGCATAGTAAGATGTATGCAATATCAGGTGATCATGCTTAGCACCTGATATTTTTGTTAAGGGAAGGTGGAATGACCAAGGAGCGAAAGTGAATAAGAAAACCATCAGAGACATCAATGTCACGGGCAAAAGGGTTTTAGTAAGGGTTGATCTCAATGTTCCCTTTGACGAAAAAGGCGCCATCGCCGATGACACACGAATTCGTGCTGTT